>OGMP01001287.1_pt1 | contig 20536 bp, 19 predicted proteins | sample 1573261 | NCBI WGS metagenome assembly OGMP01 (sample SAMEA2581878, study PRJEB24529) | metagenome | biome: Human gut stool | place: China | collected 2011 | reverse complement strand
ATGTTTTATCTGAGTACTTTGTAGAGATCATCGAGGATGAGCTGAATGTGAAGAAAGTAAACTTTACAGAGGATGTCAGTGCATACACAAGCTATACCTTCAAACCGCAGCTTCGTACCGTCGGACCGAAATACGGCAAGTTCTTAGGACAGATCCAGAAAGCACTTGCAGAGTTAGACGGAAACAAAGCAATGGCTGAATTAAAAGCAGACGGTGTGCTTGCATTGCCGACAGTCAGTGATGATGTAAAATTATCCGAAGAAGACCTTCTGATCACAATGACACAGATGGAAGGTTATGTAACGGAAGGTGATAATACCGTAACCGTTGTGCTTGATACCAACCTGACACCGGAACTGGTAGAGGAAGGATTTGTCCGTGAGCTGATCAGTAAGATCCAGACAATGCGTAAGGAAGCCGGATTTGAGGTTATGGATAAAATCTCCATTTACTATCATGCAGATGAAAAAGTAGCCGATATCTTTCATAAGTACGGAAATGACATCATGGGTGATGTTTTAGGTACTGAAGTTGTAGCAGAAGCTGATTCTTTTGACTCCGGAGAAAACGGAATTTACTGCAAGGAATGGAACATCAATGGGGAAAAAGTATTGCTTGGAGTCAAAAAAGGAGAAAACTAGATGAAGGAAAATGTTTTCAACAAGGAAAAATTTATTGAGGACGTAAAGGAAAATGTAAAAAATCTTTACCGCAAAACATTAGAGGAAGCTTCACAGCAGGAGATTTTTCAGGCAGTTTCCTACACGGTAAAAGATGTCATTATTGATGACTGGCTTGCCACACAGAAAGCGTTTGACAAACAGGATCCAAAGATGGTCTATTATATGTCCATGGAATTTTTGATGGGCCGTGCGCTTGGCAACAACATGATCAATTTAAAAATGTACAAAGAGGTAAAAGAGGCACTCGGGGAGATCGGTTTAAACCTTGATGAGATCGAGGATCAGGAGCCGGATCCGGCACTTGGAAATGGCGGACTCGGACGTCTTGCAGCCTGCTTTATGGAGTCACTGGCAACACTTGGATACGCAGCTTACGGCTGCGGTATCCGTTACCGTTACGGAATGTTCAAACAGAAGATCAAAGACGGTTTTCAGGTGGAAGTGCCGGATAACTGGTTAAAGAATGGATATCCGTTTGAACTTCGCCGTCCGGAGTATTCCTATGAAGTTAAATTCGGCGGTTATGTCCGTGCGGAAGTGACGGAGGAAGGCAAGACACGTTTCGTACAGGAAAATTACCAGTCTGTTTTAGCAGTACCTTATGATATGCCGATCGTAGGTTACGGCAATCATGTGGTAGATACCTTAATGATCTGGGATGCAGAGCCGATGGAGTGCTTTGAGTTAGATTCTTTTGACAAGGGAGATTACCACAAGGCAGTAGAGCAGGAAAACCTTGCCCGCAACTTAGTTGAGGTACTTTATCCGAATGATAACCATATCGCAGGAAAAGAACTTCGTTTAAAACAGCAGTATTTCTTTGTATCTGCAAGTGTACAGCGTGCGCTGGCACGTTACAAAAAACATCATGATGATATCCACAAGCTGCCGGAGAAAGTGACATTCCAGCTGAACGATACTCACCCGACCGTAGCCGTTCCGGAGCTGATGCGAATCCTCATGGACGTGGAAGGCCTTGGCTGGGATGAGGCATGGGAGATCACAACAAAGACCTGTGCATATACCAACCACACGATCATGGCTGAAGCACTTGAAAAATGGCCGATCGAGATCTTCTCAAGACTGCTTCCGCGTATCTACCAGATCGTTGAGGAGATCAACCGCAGATTTATCTTACAGATCCAGGCGGAATTCCCGGGCGATAACGGTAAGGTTGCCCGCATGGCAATCGTTTACGATGGTCAGGTGAAGATGGCACATCTTGCAATCGCAGCAGGATATTCCGTAAATGGTGTGGCAAAACTCCACACAGAGATCTTAAAGAACGAGCAGCTTCATGATTTCTACGAGCTGTTCCCACAGAAATTCAACAACAAGACAAACGGAATCACACAGCGCCGTTTCTTAATGCATGGCGATCCGCTTCTTGCTGACTGGGTAAGTGAACATATCGGGGATGACTGGATCACGAATCTTGCCCATATTGAGAAGATGGCGATCTATGCAACCGATAAAAAAGCACAGCAGGAGTTCATGAACATCAAATACCAGAACAAACTGCGCCTTGCAAAATATATCAAAGAGCACAACGGCATCGAAGTAGATCCGCGTTCCATCTTTGATGTGCAGGTAAAACGTCTGCATGAATACAAACGTCAGTTGCTCAACATTTTGCATGTTATGTACCTGTACAATGAATTAAAAGAGCATCCGGATATGGATTTCTATCCGAGAACCTTTATTTTCGGTGCAAAGGCAGCAGCGGGCTATAAGAACGCAAAACTTACGATCAAGCTGATCAACAATGTGGCGGACGTTATCAACAATGACAGAAGCATTAATGGCAAGATCAAAGTTGTATTTATTGAAGACTACCGTGTATCGATCGCAGAGTGGATCTTTGCGGCAGCAGATGTCAGTGAGCAGATTTCTACTGCAAGTAAAGAGGCATCCGGAACCGGTAATATGAAGTTTATGTTAAACGGTGCGCTGACGCTCGGAACGATGGATGGTGCCAATGTTGAGATTGTAGAGGAAGTCGGCAAAGAAAATGCATTTATTTTCGGTATGAGTTCCGATGAAGTCATTGCACATGAGAGAAACCGTGACTATGATCCAATGCAGATCTTCAACAGTGATCAGGATATCCGCAAGGTACTGATGCAGCTCATCAATGGATTTTATTCACCGAATGATCCTGAGTTATTCCGTGACCTGTACAATTCACTGCTCAACACACAGTGTACACAGTTTGCAGATACCTATTTCATTTTAAAGGATTTCCGTTCCTATGCAGATGCACAGAAACGCGTCATGGAAGCGTACAAAGATGAAGAGGGCTGGGCAAAGAGTGCGATCTTAAATATCGCACATGCCGGTAAATTCTCATCTGACCGTACGATCCAGGAATATGTAGATGATATCTGGCACTTAGACAAAATTACCGTAGAGGTATAAGAAAATCGTATAAGATAGCAGACTGCCTGTTTTAACAGGCAGATCTGTGCACAGAAAAAGAAACCCGGCTTTGGAGTCATGTACCTTAAAGCCGGGTTTTTACATAATAATGTTTTTTTTAATATCTTAGTTTAAAATCTTAATACTTCCTAAAAGTGGAAGCTCTTTTTCTTCATCTTTGCAGGCATATACTAATCCCATGATCCAGAAAATAAAGAATACAATGGAGAGAATGCCGCTGACAGCCCATCCACAGATCGGAATGCGCGAAATAATAATGCTGTTGATCAGTGATGCAAGGTATAACACCAGTGACTGGTTTAAATGAAATTTTGCACCCTCTTTGTCACCGGCGCAGAATGCAATCAGCCAGCCGATAAGCGTGATGTAGGAAACGATTCCTGTTGTTTTCTTGTCCATAAGTAAACCTCCTCGAAAATTTAATAACATTTGTATTCTAACACTCCTATCAGCAAAATGCAAAAAATATAGAGAAAAAAAGAGAATTTTGCAGAAATAAGGAAAATATAAAGAGAATCTTTCGAAAATCTTTATTTTTTTGTGAGGGTGTTCTTTGTATTCGGAAGGTATGATAATACTCAAAGGAAGGTAAGAGCAGGAAGATATCAGTTGTGCCGGGAATAACGCAGGATTTGTTTCATTTTGTTATGGTAAATGATATACTGATAGGAAGTGTGGAAAAAAGGAACATCTGCAGCACAGAAAGAAAAGGGGAGAAGTGTGAAAATCTTTCACACAGACAAAAATAATGGAACAGTACAATATTTTAATCGTAGAAGATGACAAAGAGATCCGTGATGGAATCGAGATATTTTTAAAAAGCCAGAATTATAACGTTTATAAGGCGGCAGATGGTATAGAAGGTTTAGAGATTATTGAGAGTAAGGAGATACATCTTGCGATCGTTGATATCATGATGCCGCGTATGGATGGGGTAACAATGACATTAAAACTCAGGGAACATCATGATTTTCCTGTAATTATGCTTTCGGCGAAATCAGAGGAGACAGATAAAGTGATCGGGCTGAACATCGGAGCGGACGATTATGTGACAAAACCATTTACGCCGTTAGAATTGATGGCGCGCGTCAATTCCCAGATCCGGCGTTATACAAAGTTTAACAACAAAAGTCAGGAGAAAAAGGAAAATGACAGGGTACATATCATTGGCGGAATTGAGCTGAATGAAGATACGGTAGAAGTATTTGTGGATGGAAAACCGGTAAAAATGACACCGATTGAGTTTAAGATCTTAGCACTTCTGATGAAAAATCCGGGAAGAGTTTATTCGGCGGACGAGATTTACGAGCGTGTCTGGAATGAAAAAGCGATCAATACGGATACGATTATGGTGCATGTGAGAAATATCAGGGATAAGATCGAGATCAATCCGAGAGAACCAAAATATTTAAAGGTGGTGTGGGGCGTTGGATATAAAATGGAAAAACAGCCGTAAGGCGAGAATTGTGATAACAGCAGGGTTTCTTCTTGTTTTAGCAGTTATCAATTTTTTATGCTATCCGGGAATCAATCGCAGAAGCAAAGACTGGATGCAAAAGACAGAAGCAGCAAAAACAGGAACAGACAGTGATACGCAGATTCGGACACAGTTTCTGAAAAATCTGTATGAGGGATTTTATCTGCTCGATCTGGAATATCAGAATCAGAAGAGTGAGACGGAGATGTCAGCAACAGATCTTTATATCGCATCTTATGCAAAAGCGGATGAAACCGACAGGTGGGAGTCACAGGAACAATTAGAGCAGGTAACCAATGATGAAGTATTGTCGGTGATGGATGAATGGAGCAGTCAGTTTGAAAAAATCCGTTCCCAGATTGATTACTGCGTCATGGAATCCGAAGATGGAAGCAGACTGAAAAATACAACGCAGAATTTAGAGAGTGTACTCGGTGGAGAGGAAAAGGATGTCAGTGAACAACTGGCACAATATTACAGCGAACTGTTTGCAGTAAAATTTAATGAAGTCGGGGCGATTGAAGTAATTCCTCTGCTGTCAGACAGGGAAAATAGCGGCGATCTTTTAGTAAAATCCTTAGGGGCACAGGAACGCAGTGAACTGTTAAAAAGTAATCTGGAAGAGTATTTTAATCCGACAGACATGCCCGTGCTCAAAGGACCGGAAAATATAGAGTTTGTGATCGGTATTTCCAAAGAGAAGGCATCTGAAAATATTCTTTATGATTCTGGCAGTGATGAGGAAGAAGATTATTTTGAAAAGCTGTCCGCCTATAAAATTAATGGGGCACTTCCATTGTATGGCGTATCGGTTGTAGCGGTGATCGCATTTATGTTTTTTATGACAGGGAAAAAAGCCGGAGGCAATATCTTAAATGATGGAAAGGTACATGCTTACGCGGCAGAACTTGGAGTCACAGGTGTGATTTGCGGACTTTGTCTGCAGAATTACTTTATGGAACTTACCTGGTCATATGGATTTGATTCATTTTCGGATGCGGCAGATGAACTGATGGGTGGACAGGTTTATGATGTTGTGATCAGCGTACTTACTGTAGTTGGAACTTTGTGGCTGATCTATGCAATGTGGTTTGCAGCCGCATATCTGCTGAGACCGGTATTTTCAGTCGGACTATGGGAATATGTTAAAAGATACAGTCTGGTCTATCAGATCTTCCCATGGATAAAAAAACAGTTTAAAAAGACAGGCAACCGGATCAGACAGTGGTGGAACACACTCTCCGGGGAGATCACACACATTGATTTCAGTGAGGAAACGACAAAACTGATCTTAAAAGTTGTCGTTATAAACTTTGCAGTGCTTGCAGCCTGTTCCCTGTTCTGGTTCTTTGGGATCGGTGCATTAGTTGTCTATTCGATCGTCCTGTTTTTTATTATAAAGAAACATTATGAGCAGATCAATAAAGATTATCATGCGATGTTAGATGCCATGCAGACGATCGCAGAAGGTAATCTTGATCAGGAGATTCAGGGGGATTTTGGCATATTTAATCCGTTCCGGGACGAACTTGCGCAGATCCAGACCGGTATGAAAAAAGCAGTGGAGGAAGAGGTAAAGAGCCAGCGTATGAAAACAGAACTGATCACAAATGTTTCACATGACTTAAAAACACCGCTCACTGCCATCACGACATACATTGAACTGCTGAAAAAAGAAGACATCACGGAGGAAGAAAGGCGTTCTTACATTGATACTTTAGAGCGTAAATCACTGCGCCTTAAGGTGCTGATCGAAGATCTTTTTGAAGTCAGCAAGGCAAACAGCAATAATATCGTACTTAATAAGATGGAACTTGACGTTGTAAACCTGATCAAACAGGTCAGCATTGAACATGTGGATAAGATGAAAGAGCGGGGACTCGAACTTAAGTGGAATGTGCCGGAAGAGAAAGTACTGTTAATGCTTGATAACCAGAAAACCTACCGCATTTTTGAAAATCTCTTTGTCAATGTGGTCAAATATGCAATGCAGGGCAGCAGGGTTTATTTAGAGGTGCGAAAGAAAGCATCCCTTGTGGAGATTATTTTGAAAAATATGTCTGCTGAGGAAATACATATCAGCGGTGATGAGATCACGGAACGATTTGTGCGCGGCGACAGTTCAAGAAACACAGAAGGATCCGGACTTGGACTTGCGATCGCAAAAAGTTTTACCGAAGCTCAGGGCGGCGAATTCCACGTCGAGGTCGACGGGGACCTGTTCAAAGTTGTCATTTTGTTTTAGGGACGGGTGTGTTATAATACCGTTTAGAAAATGTAGATCTCTGCAAAACTCAACAAAATGTGGAGCTATTGCGAGAGACTGACAAATGAATAAGAAGGTGCTGGGGAGCCGCCGGTACTTAGTGACCGTATTTTGGTCACTTAGTATCCGTTGCGAGCGACACGCAGCGGAAGCGTGCCTTCGTTTCATGTGTCAGTCTCTCGCAATTTCAGAAAATGTGGATGAGTTTTGCAGGTATTAGAATTAACAAATGGGAGGATAACAAAATGGAAACAATGGACGACTACAAAGACGAACTGGAAGCCTCTTTCCGCAGGATCAACGAGGGAGACATTATTTCCGGTACGGTCATTGACGTAAATGAAGAGGAAGTGACTCTGGATTTAAAATATTATGCGCAGGGAATCATCAAAGTTGCTGATCTGAGCAATGATCCTGATTTTAATGTCATGGAACAGGTACACAAGGGAGATGTGATCGAGGCAACTGTGGTACAGACGGACGATGGTGCCGGAAATATCGTACTTTCCAAAAAAGAAGCGAACGATATACTCGCATGGGATAAATTAAAACAGATGATGGAAGATGAGACAACAGTCAAAGTCCGCATCAAAGAGAGCGTACCGAGCGGCGTTGTCACCTATCTGGAAGGCATCCGTGCATTTATCCCGGCATCCCAGATCACACTTGACTATGTGGAAGATACGGATGCATGGATTGGAAAAGAGATCGAAGTGCGTGTGATCACTGTGGATCCGGAAAAAGAAAAACTGGTTTTATCCGGCAAAGCGGTGGCAAGAGAAGCAGAAGCCGAAGAGCGCAGCCACAAGATCTCCATGATCGTACCGGGAACTGTACTCGAAGGAACTGTCGAGACACTGATGCCATACGGCGCATTTATCAACCTTGGAAACGGACTGAGCGGTCTGGTACACATCTCACAGATCTGTGAGCGCCGCATCAAAAAGCCATCCGAAGTATTAAAAGAAGGACAGAAAGTCAAAGCAAAAGTCCTTAACACAAATGACAACAAGATCAGCCTCAGCATGAAAGCATTAGAGGAAGAAATGGTCGATACCGCAGGTGTTGCAGAGGAAGAATTAGAAAAATATACCGATACAGAATCCACAGGCACCAGCCTGGGCTCTTTACTGGCAGGATTTCACTTTGACGCGTAAGCAGTAAAAACATCAGAGGCATCAAGAGACAAAAATCTTGACGCCTCTGTTTTTTTGCCCAGAATCTTTGTCATATATTGTTGACAAGGAAACAAACTTGCGCTATATTAAAACAGAAGTAATTGTTGACAAGGAAACAATATTTGCTTTTATGTAAGGGAGTGGATGTATGAAAGAGCAGGAGCTTCTGTTAAAAGAGCTTGCGCTGATGTTAGAGCGGCAGGACATGCTCTCGAAGCTGACCGAGGGGAAATGTCTCGATGAATATGGCTATTCCGAGACGCACTGTATTGACTATATTGGAAGATTAGAGTTACCCAATGTTACCAAGATCGCAGAACATATGGGGATGACAAGAGGCGCGATCAGCAAAATGACAAAGAAGCTGTTAGCGAAAGGTCTGATTGAAAAATACACTTTGGAATCGAACAAAAAAGAAGTCTATTTTAAACTGACGGATCTAGGAAAAATGTTGTTTGAGGAACATGCAAAACGTCACAAACGCTGGGAAAAAAGGGATATGGAGTTTTTGTCCCATTATTCTACAGAGGATGTAAAGACGGTGTATCAGTTTATGAAAGAATTTAATCACTACTTAGAGGGACAGATTGAAGAATTATCATAACGATGTAGGAAAGTATGAAACAGTTACGGATCAGACAGAAGTTTTGAGATCCATAGGATCGACATAAAAATTGCCTGCGGGCAATCCGCAGGCAACAGGATATTTAAGATTCACTGTCAGTGTCTGTACTGACATCGTCATTAGTATCTGTGCTGACAGCTGCATCAATATCTGTGTTTGTTTCAGTATCAGTATCTTCGTCCGTATCTGTTTCTGCAGAAGGAATCACGCGTACAGGGATGTCTTTTGTGATATCTTCAATTGTTTCAGAATCAGAATTTATGGAAGTAAGGACTGCAGTGCGGTCGGATGGGGTTTCAGAGGTACTTCCCACAGCAGATGATGTAGTATCCGTATTCTGTAAAGCAGAAGAGACATCTGTTGATGTTGTCTGACCAGATATCATATTTTTCAATTTTAAAATAGCGGTTAAGATATCGAGTGCATCTTTGCTGATATTTTTGGATGAGAAGAAATCAGCAAGCATCTGATTTGCCTCATCTCTCGCACTTCCGGTCAGATTGAAAATAGAAGAAAGCTGATCTGAAACAGAAGATACGGTATTTGAAACAGCAGAACCAAATTCTTCCATATAAGAGAGTACTTTTTTGACGTAATTCTGTGTCTCGGTAAAAGGCGGGATGCCGCCGTATTTGTCCACATTCGCGCTGCCGGCATTGTAAGCGGCGAGCGCAAGGGAGATATTTCCCTGATAATTGGATAATAACTGGCTGATATATTTTGCACCGCCCATGATATTTTCTCTTGCATCATAGGAATTGGAAACACCAAGAGCAGCAGCGGTAGATGGCATTAACTGCATGATCCCGACAGCGCCTGCATTGCTCACGGCAGAGGGATTGAAGCCGGATTCTGCTTTGGCGATCGATTTTAATATAATAGAAGAAACACCATAGGAATTGGCGGCCTCTTCAAAAATAGAGTCAAGTTCGCCTGAAGTATAGAAATTTGCAGAGGATGCAGTTGTCTGGGCTGCGGATATCCCTGATGTATCTGCGCCTGTGGTACCGGTCTGTGAGGTATTCTGGCTGTTTTCCAAAGCTTTTGTACTGTCAGCTAACGCAGCCGCAAAATCATCCGTATTAGACTGTTTTGCAGCTTCGGCACGCTTTGCAGCCTGTTCATTGATGCGGCTGACTAATGCGTGATCCATATAATTTAAAACGGTAATACTCATTCATAACTCCTTTTCGTGTAAAACGCGACTAAAAAGAGTATAGCACATGTTTTTGCAATAGTGAAGTTTTTGTTGAAAATTGTCTTGATGTATCACAAAAATTGTTGTAGAGTACATAGTGCGACAAGCTAAAGTGATAAAGTAACAGGGATAGAAAAAAGAAATGGATTGTGAAATAGAAAAAAACAAAGTAAGTAAAAAAGCTTCCTATGAAAAAGCGTTTAAAGCTGCATTTCCATATACAATACCGGTCATGACGGGATATCTGTTTATCGGTATGGCTTTTGGAGTGATGATTCAGGAAAAAGGGTATAATTTTCTGTGGGCAATACTGATGAGCGTCCTGTGTTATGCAGGGAGTGGACAGTATCTCGCCGTGAATTTTTTTGCGCCGGGCGTGAGTCTTTTACAGGTAACTTTCATGGAGTTTATGTTAAATATCCGGCATATTTTTTATGGTCTGTCGTTATTAGAGCGTTTTGCAAAGATGGGGAAGAAGCGTCTGTATATGATCTTTTCCCTGACAGATGAAACATATTCCTTATTTTTTGTCACGAAGGTGCCAAAGGATGTGGAAGAAGGACAGTTTTTATTTGCGATCGCACTGTTAGACCAGCTTTACTGGATCATCGGTTCGGCGATCGGAGCACTGCTTGGTTCGGTGCTTCCAATCGACACAACAGGCATTGATTTTGCGATGACGGCATTGTTTGTTGTGATCATGGTGGAACAGTGGATGGAGAAGCAGAACCGTCCGAGCGTGGTGATCGGACTTGGATGCGGGCTGATCTGCCTGCTGATCTTTGGCGCAGACAATTTTATTCTGCCGACCATGATCTGTATTATGCTGATCCTGCTTCCGTGCAGAAAGTTTTTGGATAAAGAAACAGAACAGAAAAAGGAGGTAGAGCATCATGCCGGTTAGTGTGGCGCGTTCACTTGTTATCATTGCAGCAGTTGCGGGAACGATCTTTTTTACAAGACTCTGCCCGTTTTTATTCTTTCCGCCGGGAAAACCGATCCCGCCGGTGATACAGTATCTTGGAAAAGTATTGCCGCCGGCAGTCATCGGAATGTTGGTGATTTATTGTTTAAAGGCGGTAAGTATCACATCCTATCCATATGGATTACCGGAGTTTATAGCGGTGGCAGTAGTGATACTGCTTCATGTCTGGAAACGAAACAACCTGCTTAGTATCGGCGTCGGGACAGTGCTTTATATGGTGCTGATACAGGCTGTATTTTAATAAAATGGAGGAATATTATGAAGAAGAAACCTTTTGTAACCAAAGAACAGCTCGAAGAGATCGTAAAAAAATATCCGACACCGTTTCATCTCTACGATGAAAAAGGAATCCGTGAAAATGCGAAGGCGGTCAAGGAAGCATTTTCCTGGAATCCCGGATTTCGTGAGTATTTTGCGGTAAAGGCAACGCCAAACCCGTACATCCTTGATATCCTAAAAGAATATGACTGCGGCTGCGACTGTGCATCCTTGACAGAACTGATGTTGGCAGACTCTCAGGGATTTGACGGAAAGCACATCATGTTTTCCTCAAACGATACACCTGCCGAGGAGTTTAAATTTGCCAATGAACTTGGTGCGATCATCAACTTAGATGATTTTACCCACATTGACTTTTTAGAGAAAACGATCGGCAAAATTCCTGAGACGATCAGCTGCCGTTATAATCCGGGCGGAGTCTTTAAGATGAGCAACGGCATCATGGATAATCCTGGTGATGCCAAATATGGTTTTACACATGAGCAGATCATCGAGGGATTTAAGATCTTAAAAGAAAAAGGCGCAAAACATTTCGGCGTACATGCATTCTTAGCGAGCAACACCGTGACAAATGAATATTACCCGAAACTGGCAAGACAGTTGTTCGAACTGGTTGTGGAACTGCGTGACAAGACCGGATGTGATATCCAGTTTATCAACCTTTCCGGCGGTGTCGGTGTGCCTTATACACCGGATCAGACACCGAACGATATCCGCGTGATCGGACAGGGGGTTAAGGAAGCTTTTGAGGAGATCTTAGTTCCGGCAGGACTTGGAAATATCTCTATTTATACAGAGATGGGACGTTTCATGTTAGCACCTTACGGCTGCCTTGTGACGAAAGCAATCCATGAGAAACACACCTATAAAGAGTATATCGGTGTGGATGCCTGTGCAGTCAACCTGATGCGTCCGGCAATTTACGGGGCATATCATCACATCACCGTTATGGGAAAAGAGGACGAGCCATGCGACCACAAATATGATGTGACAGGTTCCCTCTGCGAGAACTGTGATAAATTTGCCATTGACCGTATGCTGCCGAAGATCGATATGGGAGATCTGCTTGTGATCCACGATGCAGGAGCACATGGTTTCTCCATGGGATATAACTATAACGGAAAACTGCGCTCCGCGGAGGTATTGTTAAAAGAGGATGGTTCCACCCAGCTGATCCGCCGTGCAGAGACACCGGATGACTACTTCAGAACTTTTGACTGCTTTGATATTTTAAAGGATATGAAGCATCCGGAGAGAAAATAAGACTTCATTCTGCAAGAGGAGTGTGTCATGTGTATTGATGAATTGAGGTTTGAAGCTGCAAAAAACAGAGTGATCGGGATAAACAGGGAGCGTCAGGGAATCGGGACGCTCTCAGAGAAAACGGTACATGCCGTTTTGAAAAATTATTATGCGCCGGATACGGATATGCACGAAATCCCAATCGAAAATTTTGTGGCGGACATTTTTACGGGGACCGAGATCATTGAGATACAGACACGCTCCTTTCAGGTTATGCGGAGAAAACTGGATGCGTTCTTAAAAATCTATCCGGTCACGATCGTCTATCCGATCCCGCATGTCAAATGGCTTTCGTGGATCGATGAGGAGAGTGGCGAGATGTCACCGAAGCGCAAGTCCCCCAAAAAAGGAAATCCGTATGTGGCATTTAAAGAATTGTATAAAATACGTCCGTTTTTAAAAAATGAAAACTTAAGATTTCGGTTTGCACTGATCGATATGGAGGAGTACCGCCTGTTAAACGGCTGGAGCAAAGATAAAAAGAAAGGCAGTGAGCGCTACGACCGGATCCCGGTGCAGTTTGTGGAGGAAGTCTGTATTGAGAGACGGGAAGATTATATGCAGTTTATCCCATTTGACCTGCCGGAACCTTTTACTACGAAAGATTTTTCAAAATCTGCAAAAATTCCGTTGTCGCTTGCACAGACTGTGCTTCTGATTCTGACAGATTTAGAAATCGTGGACAGAGTGGGAAAACAGGGGAATAGTTACCTGTATAAAGTCTGTGAGATATAAGAAAAAGGGTATCTGGCTTTTAATAGTTACTCACGATCAGTCTGCGCCGGAACACGGAATCCATATGATCGAGTGTATGTCTTGCCTGGGAATAGCGGTTGCGGTTGGTATGGATGACATAAAACTGGTGTGCACCCCGGTATTTTTCGCGCAGAAAAAATGGTATCTTAATAAAACTCCGCGTAAATGGAATCTGATTTTCAATCAATAACTGTGCCGCCTGATCACTGATCCGCTCATTGGTTGTGCGGCATAACTCTATATCTTTGTCAAGATGTTTTGTATCTTTTCCTAATATAAGTGCTTTTCCCATAGTTTCTTCCCCTTTTTCAAAAAAACTATCATATACGATAACTTTTGTCAAACATACTTTTATTTTTGCAGAAATTGTGGTATGTTATTAAAGTTAGACGGAAAAGCTTGTCTTAAAGGATTAGAAAGGTAATTATAATTATGAAGAAAAAAGTAGTAGTATTAATGCTTTGTACGATGATGGCAGTCACTGCACTTGGATGCGGCGGGAAGAAGAATGATACCGCAGAGGGGACAGAGGCTGCAGAATCAGTAAACGGCACGGAAACAGCAGAAGGAACAGAAACAGTGGAATATGAGAGTACTTCTTATGATCTGGATCCTTCCGATTATGTGACACTCTGTGATTACAGCAAGGTTCCGGTTACGATCACAGGCGATTATGATGTGGATGACCAGGATGCAAAAGATTATTTTGAGCAGATGTTTTCTTATTACGGACCGTTCTACGTTGCAGATGATACCAAAACAACCGTTGGAGATGGTGATATCGTAAACGTGGACTATGTTGGAAAATTAGACGGAGTGGCATTTGATAATGGAAGTGCCGAGGATCAGAATATCGATGTGGACAATAACTGTTCCGCAGGAAGCCAGTCAAGCTCCTTTATCGACGGCTTTACAGATGATCTGAAAGGTGCATCTGTCGGTGATGTTATTGACAGCGATGTGACATTCCCGGATAACTATGGCAATGCAGACCTTGCCGGAAAACAGGTTGTATTCACATTTACCGTCAACTCAATCCAGAAAGAGATGACACTCGATGATGTGGATGACGATTTTGCGCAGAAACAGTTTCAGGCTGACACAGTAGATGATATGTATGCACAGATTAAATCATTCCTTGAAAATCAGGCCAGCAGCAATAAGGACAGTGACACTTACACAGCAGTGCAGGAGTACCTGTTAGAAAACTGTAAAGTGGATATCCCGGAAGATTATCTGACAGCCCGTGTCAATGATTATGAGAAACAGTATGTACAGAATTACTGTGATGGGGATGCATCCAAACTTGAGGATTACGTCAGCAGCCAGTACAACATGACACTTGATGAGGTGCGCCAGGAGTGGAAATCAGGCATGGAGAAAAATATTTCCATGGAGTTTATCACAGGTGCGATCGCAGCAAAAGAGGGCACCGAGCTTGACGAGGACGGATTTTCTTCTTATGTGCAGACTCTGATGAGCAATAACAGTCTGTCATCTGAAGACGATTTATATAAGAACTATGGCTACGGTGATGCAGCTTATGGTGAAAAATATTTAAGACAGGTCTATGTTGATAATCTTGCATTGCAGTCTGTCAAAGATAATGCGGATGTAACTGTGGAAGCTCCGGCGGAGACAGAGAGTACTGAGGGCACAGAGAGTGCAGAACCGCAGGAAGCTGTCGACGCTGCCGAGACAGAAACAGCAAATTAATCAAATAAATATCCCAAAAGAAGACCAAAGAGATGGGGATTGGAGGATTCAATTATGGATATGGTAAATGTAAGGGATTTATTCCGGAAACAGGAAGAATATGTGGATCAGACCGTGACGATCGGCGGATGGGTGCGAAGCATCCGTAACTCCAAAAATTTTGGATTTATCGTGGTGAACGACGGAACATTTTTCGAACCGGTTCAGGTCGTATATTCCAATGTTTTAGAGAACTTTGATGATGTTGAAAAGTTAAATGTCGGTGCAGCGATCATCGTGACAGGTAAACTTGTTGCGACACCGGGAACCAAGCAGCCGTTTGAGATCCAGGCAGAGCAGATCGAGATCGAGGGTGTTTCCACACCGGATTATCCGCTTCAGAAAAAGAAACACAGCTTTGAGTACTTAAGAACGATCTCCCACTTAAGACCGAGAACAAATACATTTGAGGCAGTTTTCCGTGTACGTTCCCTGATTGCATATGCAATTCACAAATTTTTCCAGGAGAGAGATTTTGTATATGTACACACACCACTGATCACAGGAAGCGACTGTGAGGGTGCCGGAGAGATGTTCCAGGTAACAACACTGGATATGAACAATCTTCCGAAAAATCCGGACGGAACTGTGGATTATTCCAAAGATTTCTTTAATAAGCCGACCAACCTTACCGTAAGCGGACAGTTAAACGGTGAGACTTATGCGATGGCATTTAAGAACATCTACACATTTGGACCGACGTTCCGTGCAGAAAATTCCAACACGACCAGACATGCAGCAGAGTTCTGGATGATCGAGCCGGAGATCGCATTTGCAGATCTGGAAGATGACATGATCTTAGCCGAGAGCATGTTAAAATACATCATCAACTATGTACTTGAGAATGCACCGGAAGAGATGGCATTTTTCAACAACTTCATTGACAAAGGACTCTTAGAGCGCTTGCAGCATGTGGCAAATTCCGATTTTGCCCGCGTGACATACACAGAGGCAGTTGAGATCTTAGAGAAACACAATGACAAGTTTGAATATAAAGTTTCCTGGGGAACTGATCTTCAGACGGAGCATGAGCGTTATCTGACCGAGGAGATCTTCAAACGTCCGGTATTCGTAACCGATTACCCGAAGGAGATCAAGGCATTCTACATGAAGATGAATGATGACGGAAAGACCGTAGCAGCCGTTGACTGTCTGGTACCTGGTATCGGTGAGATCATCGGAGGAAGCCAGAGAGAGGATGATTACGATAAACTTCTTGCAAGAATCAATGAACTCGGCTTAAAAGAAGAAGATTATCAGTTTTATCTGGATCTCCGCAAATATGGTTCTGCAAGACATGCAGGATTCGGACTCGGTTTCGAGCGCTGCGTTATGTACTTGACAGGAATGTCTAACATCCGTGATGTTATTCCGTTCCCAAGAACCGTAAATAACTGCGAATTATAAAAAAGAATAGAGTTACAGAGGACTGCCGCCCGGATGAATAAGATTCTGCGGGCGGCGGTTTTTTGATATCCGAATCTTCATAGGAAAATGCGTTCTGCAAATTTGTGTAAACCTCCTAAAAACCTGCAAAAATTGAGAAAAAATGTAGCATAAATATAATTGACATAATGTATAATAAGTAGTAGTATCAAAATACAAAAGATATAGTAACAAATACTACATGTAAAAATAATAAATACTATTTTGCTAAAAGGAGGTCATATTATGTTACAGATAGGGATTCGTGAACCGGGAAGCGCCATTACACATTTTATAGCTATGATGATGGCAATATTTGCCACATCACCGTTGTTAGTCAAGGCTGCGCTGAATGGAAATCATACAACGATTCTGGCAATGGCCGTGTTTATGGGAAGCATGGTGCTGCTTTATGGTGCAAGTACGGTGTACCATTCGCTTGTTGTCCGGGATAAAATTTTAAAGATATTCCGCAAACTCGACCATATGATGATATTTGTCCTGATTGCCGGATCTTATACGCCGGTATGTCTGATCGTACTTGGCGGGAAGTCGGGTTATACGCTGCTTGCGGCAGTTTGGGGCATTGCGGCGGCAGGAATGTTGATAAAAGTGCTCTGGATCAACTGCCCGAAGTGGTTTTCATCCGTGATCTATATCGCAATGGGATGGGTGTGTCTGTTTGTATTCCGGGAACTGTTAGCCACTCTTTCCCAGGCAGCATTTTTGTGGCTGCTTGCAGGCGGTCTGATCTATACTGTCGGCGGTGTGATCTATGCATTAAAACTGCCGGTGTTCAACGCGAAGCACAGTCAGTTTGGCTCCCATGAAGTATTTCATCTGTTTGTCATGGCTGGAAGCATCTGCCATTTTGTATTCATGTATCAGTATGTAGCGTGAAAAATAAAACGATTGCCGGATAGATTTTATGGAAAAGTTAGGTTATAATGTAACAGCAATGAAAAATGAGCAGTGACAGGCAGATGAGAAATGAAATGCCTGTATGAAGAGGAGACAGATATGAGATATACGTTGGAAAATGAAAATTTAAAAGTGGAGATTGACTCATTTGGAGCAGAGATCAAATCTGTAAAAAGAAAATCAGATAACTTTGAATATATGTGGTGTGGTGATAAAAAGTACTGGGGCAGAACATCCCCTGTATTATTTCCGTTTGTCGGTGCGCCGAAAAACAAAGAATACCGTTATGACGGAAAAACTTATACGATGGGACAGCACGGATTTGCAAGAGATATGGAGTTTACATTAGAGGCACAGACGGAAGAGAACATCTCATTTGTACTGACCGATACTGCGGAAACCTGTGAAAAATATCCATTTCATTTTGCGCTGCACATTGGTTATGAATTGTGCAAAAACGAGGTGAAAGTAAACTGGACTGTGGAAAACACCGACACAAAAGAATTATATTTTTCCATCGGTGCACATCCGGCATTCAACTGCCCGGTTCACGGAGAGGAAAATAAAACCGGATATGGTCTCAAATTTGGCGGCCTGGCAGATACTATTCATCATCATGGAAACACACCGGACGGTATGGCGGTGATGGAGGATAAAGTCCTGGCACTGAAAGATGGCTGTGTGACATTTACGGAAGGATTCTTTGATGAGTGCACTTACATGGTCGAAGGAAAACAGACCGGAGAGGTTTCCCTGCTTGACCGTGAAGGCATCCCGTATGTAACCGTAAAATTTGACACCCCGCTGTTTGCAGTATGGTCACCGGAAGGAAAAAATGCACCTTTCGTCTGCATTGAACCATGGTACGGAAGATGCGATGCCACAGATTTTACCGGCACATTGCAGCAGCGCGACTACGAAAACATGCTGCCGCAGGGCGGAACATTCAAGGCAGCTTATAGTATTGCATATCTGTAAGATAGAGTCAGCAAAAGGTGGATCATAAAAATAAAAAACGCAAAAGCATGTAAAAAGAGCATAGCTTTTGCGTTTTTTTCATATAGTGAAACAGAATCGAAAACCTGTGGAGTGGTCAATGAATATACAGTCAAAAATGAAAACAAGAGATGCAAAAAACAATCCGGTCACTGCGGTATTGGTGTCCGTGCTGGTCATGTTCCTTTTAAGCTGCCTGTTCCTGTTACTGTTGGCTGCACTGTTATATAAGTTTGATCTGAGTGAATCGGCAGTAAAGGTGGGAATCGTTGTCATTTATATCGTCTCCGGAGTGATCGGTGGATTTTTCATGGGAAAGATCATGAAAACACAGAAATTTTTATGGGGATTTGCAGCGGGAGCCATTTATTTTTGCATTTTATTCCTGATATCAGTGTTGGTTAAACAGGGAGTCTCCATGGAACTGCCGAAAGTGGCGACAACATTTATTCTATGTGCGGTATCCGGGATGGCGGGCGGAATGATAAGTTAGTGGTTACTGTCAGTGTGCCAATTAGCATATAGACAGGACTTGCGCAGAATATCAGCGGCGTGCTATACTCAAAGAAAATGTGCATGAATGAAAAAAATTATCAATGTTTCATGCAGAAAAAGATACGCACGAGGAGGAAGACATGGAAAGACAGAAGAGACAGGGAGCAGAGTACGAGTTTTACGGAAAACTCCCGCTGAAAAAGGCAATCCCGCTGGGATTACAGCATGTGCTGGCAATGTTTGTGGGAAACCTGACACCGATCCTGATCATCTCAGGGGCATGTGGTATTGCAGGTGAGGAGTTCGGCAGTCTGCAGGTCGATCTGCTGCAGAATGCGATGCTGATCGCCGGGATCGTGACACTGATCCAGTTATTTGCGATCGGACCGGTTGGTGGAAAGGTACCGATCATCATGGGAACGAGTTCCGGATTTATCGGTGTGTTTAACAGTGTGGTTCAGGTAATGGGAGGAGGAATCCTTGCATATGGAGCCATTATGTGTGCATCCGTCATTGGTGGTTTGTTTGAGGGAATCCTTGGATTTCTGTTAAAGCCGCTCCGCAGATTTTTCCCTGCGGTTGTAACGGGAACCGTTGTACTGTCGATCGGATTGTCACTGATCGCGGTCGGCGTCAATTCTTTTGGCGGCGGCAATACGGCAAACGACTTTGGTTCAGTAGAAAATTTACTGCTCGGAGCAGCTGTTTTACTGATCATTGTAGCAGTGAAACACTGGATGAAAGGTATGGCGAGTGCATCATCGATCCTGATCGGTATTGTGGCAGGCTATATCATTGCTGCGATCATGGGACTGGTACTGCCGACAACAGCAGTCAATGCGGATGGTGTGGAATACACAAAAGCCTGGGTGTTAAACTGGGATAAGGTTGCAGATGCAGCCTGGTTTTCCGTTCCGAAATTAATGCCGGTCAAACTGGTATTTGACTGGAGAGCAATCATTCCGGTTCTGATCATGTTTGTTGTTACCGCGGTTGAAACAGTCGGAGATATCTCCGGTGTTATGGAAGGTGGAATGGGCAGAGAAGCTACCGACAAAGAACTTTCCGGCGGCGTCATCTGCGATGGAATTGGTTCTTCGCTTGCAGCACTTTTTGGTGTTCTGCCGAATACTTCTTTCAGTCAGAATGTAGGACTTGTCACAATGACGAAAATCGTAAACCGTATGGCGCTTGCATCCGGAGCCGTATTCCTGATTTTATGTGGTTTATTCCCGAAACTTGCAGCACTGATTTCAATCATGCCGCAGAGTGTACTTGGAGGAGCTGCCGTTATGATGTTTTCATCCATCGTGATCAGCGGAATCCAGCTTATTACCAAAGAACCGATGACGATGCGCAATATCACGATCGTCTCCGTCGCATTGGGACTTGGCTATGGAATCGGATCCAGCAGCGGCATCCTTGCACATCTGCCGCAGGGCATCCAGCTGATCTTTGGCGGTTCCGGTATTGTTCCGGCAGCCATTGTGGCGATCATCTTTAATATTATCCTGCCGAAGGATGCGGAATAAAAAAAACTTCCCATATGAAAAAAGTTATGTTATACTGTATAAGTTAACAGAACTCCGCGCGAAAGCGAATAAATACATAGTATTACGGGGAGCGGGCAAATGGCGTATCCCATGTGTGCGGAAATTACAAAAAAGGAGAGAAGCATCATGAAACATGTAAAGACATTAAATACCAAGAGATTACAGAACACAATCAAAAAAGGCGGCTGCGGCGAGTGCCAGAC
>OGMP01001272.1_pt1 | contig 20722 bp, 20 predicted proteins | sample 1573261 | NCBI WGS metagenome assembly OGMP01 (sample SAMEA2581878, study PRJEB24529) | metagenome | biome: Human gut stool | place: China | collected 2011 | reverse complement strand
CCTGCTGTTCCTCATAAGCGAAAGGAAGAATATCTGAAAGAAGTTAGCGAACTTGGGTATCTGAAATGCCGTCCCGATAAGCTGACCTCGCAGATCTATGCAACGTTTAAAAACAGACAATACAAATATCTGGCTGAGTATGCTTTGACAGGCTCGGCATTTTTTATTGCCCCAACGGACGAAAATCTGATGTTTGAAAAGTTAAAATTAAAGCTGAAAGATGAGTACAAGCCTTACACCGACAAGGGTAGAAAGGCGCAAAAACAAAAGAATTTGCAGGACTGTGTGCAAGAGGTTTTGCGTGATCTTAAACAGACAGCCCGTACCCGTGAACAGTCGGTAAATACGGCGAAATTGCTGTATCAGCTTGCGGATAGTGCTGTCAGATTGTCGGTTGAGGAAGCTTTAAGTGTACTGATTCAGGAGCAGTGCGAGGATATAGATATCATTTCTGAACCCGAACCTTGCATGGAGTTCGGGTAATGCAATACCCTCCGCCTCACAGCGCAATACCTTGAAGATAACAAACTAACTATCTTATTAAATACAAAAGAAAGAGTATTTTACAGATTGGAAGTGGAATTTTGAATGAAAAACAGATGATTTTAATAGGCGCACTTGTTGTTGCTTTTATCGCCTTTTTAGTGGTTGTAAATCTGCTTGACAACAAGTCGCTTAACGGAATAAAGGCAAAAAAGGTCGGTGACGGTCAGCATGGAACTGCGAGGTGGGCGACTAAATCGGAGATAAAGCAGACTTTTATCCCTTTGCCATTTGAGCCTGAGAAATGGCGTAAAGGCGTGGCTCTTCCGACTGTTCAAGGAACGGTGGTTGGGTGCAGAGGTTCGGGCAAAAAGACTGTTGCGCTTGTAGACACGGGCGATGTTCATACTCTTATGGTAGGCGCCGCAGGCGTGGGAAAAACAGCCTACTTCTTGTATCCAAATATAGAGCTTGCCTGTGCTTCGGGAATGTCGTTTGTCAGTACAGACACAAAGGGAGATGTGGCGAGAAATTACGGAACTATCGCCAAAAAGTATTACGGCTACAATGTTTCTGTGCTTGATTTAAGAAATCCGACAAGGAGTGATGAGAACAACATTTTGCACCTTGTGAATAAATATATGGATCTGTATTTGCAGGACAAAACCAATCTTTCTGCGAAAGCAAAAGCGGAAAAGTATGCAAAGATAACAGCAAAGACAATTATCAATATCGGCGGAGGTGACAGTGCAAGCTACGGTCAGAATGCGTTCTTTTACGATGCAGCAGAGGGCTTGCTTGCCTCGGTTATCCTGCTTTTGGCGGAGTTTGGCGACAAAAACGAAAGGCATATTGTTTCAGTTTTTAAGCTGATCCAAGACCTTTTGGCAAAGTATCAGCCTGCGCCGAAAGCCAAGCCTAAAATGTATTTTACAAAGCTTATGAACAAGCTTCCCTCGGAGCATAAAGCAAAATGGCTTGCAGGAGCGGCTCTGAATGCGTCAGATCAGTCAATGCTGTCTGTAATGTCGACTGCACTTTCAAGGCTCAACAGTTTTCTTGATTCTGAACTTGAACAAATGCTGTGCTTTGGAACGGCGATAGACGCAGAAAAGTTTTGCAATGAGAAGTCTGCAATTTTTATTGTTCTTCCCGAAGAAGATACGAGCAAATATTTTATGGTTTCACTTTTGATCCAACAGCTATACCGTGAGATATTAGTCATTGCAGATGAAAACGGCGGAAAGCTTAAAAACAGAGTTATGTTTTACTGCGACGAGTTCGGAACTTTTCCTAAGATAGAGGGTGCTGAAGCAATGTTCTCGGCAGGACGTTCAAGAAAAATATCAATCGTTGCGATAATTCAGTCCTTTGCACAGCTTGAACAGAACTACGGAAAACAGGGCATGGAGATAATCACCGACAACACTCAGCTTACCGTGTTCGGAGGTTTTGCGCCAAATTCTCAATCAGCGGAAGTACTGTCAAAAGCGTTGGGAGAGCAAACTGTATTGTCAGGTTCTGTGTCGTGCGGAAAGGAAAAATCACAGTCACTTCAGATGATAGGCAGACCGCTTATGACGGTGGACGAACTCAAAAGTATGCCAAAAGGTCAATTTATCGTAATGAAAACAGGCACTCACCCGATGATTTCAAAGCTGAAATTGTTCTTTAAATGGGGGATTAAATTTGAGGAAGAATACTGTCTCCCTGATAAAACAGCAAGGCAGGTTTGTTACAAAAATCGTGATGAATTAATCAGAGATGTGGAGGTTAAATATCCGCAGAAAAAAGCTGTTGCTGCGGAAATTGAAGTGTCTGTCGATGATGAAGAATTTGATGAATTTCCGATGAGAAAAGCGAAAATTAAAACGTGAGGAGGCTGATGCAAATTGATATTACCGAGAAGAATTTACGATTTAGGTCTGAGCCACAAGGCTGTGGCTGTGTACTGTTATCTTGCAAACCGTGCGGATAAAAACGGAGAATGTTTTCCCTCTGTGCGCAGGATAGCAGAAGATTTGAGTATACACAAAAGCACGGTGTATCGTGCATTTACGGAACTTGAAAACCGTGGATTGTTAGAACGGATACCTCGCTATCATATCCAAGGAGGACGCCGCAGCTCGCTGTACAGAGTAAAGGGCGAGATAACAAAGGCAGGAGGTGGTGTGGATGTTTGATTGGATCTCAGACGCTATTGACTGGATAAGCGACGGTATCTCATCGCTTTGGGACAACACAGTTGGTGCTGCCGCCGATGCGATAAGCGACGCTATTTGGGATATTATGTTTGAATGGATATTCAATAAGGTGTATGGTCTGATAGCGGAATTATTCACATTTATTAACGAGACTGCAACGGATATTTTCGCTTTGTCCTGGGTACAGGTGTTCGTTGGACTGTTTGGCAGTTTTGCGTGGATGCTTTTTGTCTGCGGGCTTGTTGTAGCTGTGTTCGATACGGCCGTCGCTTATGAATCGGGGCAGGCGAACATCAAGAACACCTGCATAAATGTACTGAAAGGCTTTATGGCGGCAAGTCTTGTGACAGCCGTTCCGCAAAGGCTTTATTCGTTCTGCGTCAATATGCAGGGTACGTTTGCAACTGAGCTGCTTGGGAACTTCATATCCGGAACAAGCGACACGATGGCGGACACCGGACTTGCGGTCATATTTGCTCTTGCCTCAGATATTTCGCTGTTCAGTCTATTTTTTATGATCTTATTCGGTTACTGCACGGTGAAAGTTGTGTTTGCAAACATCAAGCGAGGCGGCATAATGCTTTGCCAGATAGCTGTGGGGAGCTTGTATATGTTCGGAGTTCCGAGGGGCTACACTGACGGCTTTTACAGCTGGTGCAAGCAGGTCATAGCAACCTGCCTGACGGCTTTTTTGCAGACAACGATATTGTATATCGGACTTCTGACGTACACTCAGCACGCTCTGCTTGCGGTGGGAATTTGCTTGTCGGCAACGGAAGTTCCGAGGATCGCGCAGATGTATGGGCTGGACACTTCCGTAAGAGTCAATATGATGAGTGTTAGTCATACTGTTTCTATGGGGGCTAAGGCTGTCGGTTTGATTAAGGGGAAAGCGTAAATAAATATTGGTTTGACAGACAGTGAGGTTTGTGATATACTTTTATTAGTTTACTTTTTAAAATTGAGCGACAAATCGGAATTTAACGCACATCTAAAAAACGAGAATTCACAGAAACGTAGCCATAAAATGGTGATGAAAGGACGTATGACTTATGAGTAAAAAAGTATTTGTTTTGGTACACGATTACTGGCATCACGATGATTCCATCAAGCCTATGATGGACTATCTTTTTAACGCAGATTATGAAGTAACATTCACAAAGAAGCCAAATGATTATTTCAACGGGCAGTTTGATTTGTTTTTGTCTTTCAAAGATCCTATTGAAAATGATCAGATTCCTACTCCAATCTGGTGTGATGAAAAATGGACGGAGAAATTTCTGAATGATGTTCAGAATGGTATGGGAACGATTATGCTTCACGCATCACTTACTGATTACACAGAAAATCACGCAATCCTCACAAATGTTGTAAGAAGTAACTTTATCACTCATCCCGAACAATGTCCGCTTACTGTAAAACCGATAGCAGAACATCCGATTATTGAAGGCATTGGCAAATTCACATTCCCTGATTTTGACGAACATTATGTAATGAAAATGATTCCGAATGCTGATACAACGATTCTTGCAGAAACCGTTTCAAAGAACGGCGTTCAGCCTGCTGTATGGATTCACACCTATGGCAAGGGAAAAATCTGCTGTATCGTTCCTGCACACACTACCCAAAATCTGACCTGTGAACCATTTGTCAAACTTGTAAAGAATGCTATTGATTGGGTTTTATAGCATTAATAGAGCGTCAAATTACAGTTTGTCGAACAGTTACAACAAAATATTATTGAGCACAGTCAAGCAAAAGCTTGGCTGTTTTTTTATGTGCAAAAATGGAGTGTGAAAAAATTGAAAACCTACATCTACCCCGAAAACCTGAGAGCCAACGTAAAGCTGTGGTTCTGGAATGTTCGTGATTTTATCATAATCTGCGGCGGAATAATTCTGTCGGTCGTGGTTTTGGTAAACCTGTGGAATGTCCTGCCTTTTGCGGCGACCGCCTGCTTTGCGTTTCTCTCGCTTCGAGTTGACGAAACGGCGATTATGGACTATATTTTTAATGCTGCGAAGTTCTTTCTGACATCGCAGCAATTGTATTTTTGGAGGGAAAATTAAATGACAAAGAACAAAAACAGCGTTCAGGGTCTTATCGGCTTTGAACGTTTTTCACGTTTCGGAGTGAAAACCGACAAAGCCGAAATAGCATTTTTCAGCGTAGAACCCACCAATATTTCAGTGCTTTCAGCGGCTAATATTGACGTGAAGATACATCATCTGATGATGCTGTTAAGCACCATACCCGACCTTGAAATTCTTGCTCTGGATTCCTGTGAGTGTTTCGATACCAACAAGGTGTACGTCAAAAAGCGTTTGCAGACCGAGCAGAACGAGGCGGTCAGAAAACTGCTGCAGGCGGACTATGATTTTCTTGACGAGATTCAGGTAGAGATGTCCTCGGCAAGACAGTTTATTTTTGCGGTACGGTTCAGGCGTGAAAAGGACGAGCAGATATTCAGCACGCTTAATCGTGTTGACAAAGCAATCTCAGAACATGGCTTTACGGCTCGTCGAATGTCCAAACCTGAGATAAAGCGTATGCTTGCGCTTTACTTCGGAACGAGCATATCGGGCGAGGGAATCCCTGATATTGAGGGAGAAGCGGAATTTAATTTGGAGGAATTGCATGAGAATTAATTTACGAAAGAAAAAAAATCTGACGGACGAACAGCTTGAAATTATCAGCACAAAGGATTTCTTTGACCGCACTGTTCCGGGAATAATCAGGTTCTACACCGACCACTATATCTGCGGAAACTTCTACAAGTCCTGCTGGGCGGTAACGGAATATCCGACTTCAACAGAAGAAACGGCTATCCTCGCTCACCTTGCAGACAGGAACGGAGTAACGCTTCGCATTTACAACCGCCTTGTGACAAGTATGGAGCAGCGGAAGATCGTGCAGCAGGCAATGAGGAAAAATCATATGATGACCACCACAAATGACGTCAACGAAAGCATAAAGGCTCAGAACAACATCGACGATGTAGTAGAACTGCTATCGGAACTGAGAAGAAACAAAGAACCTCTCCTGCATACGGCCGTGTTTATCGAGCTAAAAGCAAGTACTGAGGATAAGCTGAAAGAACTGCAGGCTGATATTCAAATGGAACTGACACGTTCCAAAATATCCGTTGACAGACTGCTGTTACGACAGAAAAAGGGATTTCTTTCTGTTCTTCCCACAGGCAATAACGTATTCGCAAGTCATTTTGAAAGAGTGCTGCCTGCAAGCTCGGTGGCTGATCTTTATCCCCTCAACTATTCGGGCAAGACCGATGAGAACGGCTTTTATCTTGGAAGAGATAAGTACGGCACGAATATTCTTGTTGACTTTGACAAGCGTACAGAGGATAAGACAAACAGCAATATCCTTATCCTCGGCAACAGCGGTCAGGGTAAGTCGTATCTGATGAAACTGCTTTTATGCAATCAGCGTGAGGCAGGGAAAAGTGTTTTGGTCTTGGATCCGGAGCATGAGTATGAGGATCTCTGTTCAAACTTGGGCGGCACATATATTGATATGATGTCGGGTGAGTTTATGATAAATCCGCTTGAACCTAAAGCTTGGTCGGAAAATTCTCGCTTTGGAAATCAAGAAAAGGAAACCGATGACAGCCCTGAAACATTCCGAAAAGTAACCCGTTTAAGTCAGCACATCAGCTATCTAAAAGACTTTTTCAGAGCGTACAAGGACTTCACAGACGCAGAGATCGATACAATAGAGATAATGCTTATGAAACTGTATGCACGTTTTGGTATTGACGATCTTACAGATCTCGATAAGTTGGAAAGCTGTGACTATCCTGTAATGTCAGACCTGTATGAGTTAGTTGAAAAAGAATTTATGGCATTTGATAATGCTAAGAAGCACCTCTACACCGAAGAAATACTGCAGAATATCTGTTTGGGATTGCACTCAATGTGCAAGGGAGCGGAAAGCAAATATTTCAATGGCAGAACGAACATCAAGGACGGTGAGTTTATCTGTTTCGGCGTAAAAGGTCTTATGGATACAAACAAGCGACTGAAAGATACTCTGCTGTTCAACATCTTGTCATATATGTCTGATCAGCTTTTAGGCAAGGGAAATACTGTTGCGGCAGTCGATGAGCTGTATTTATTCCTCACAAATATGACAGCGATAGAATATATTCGTAACGGTATGAAACGTGTGCGTAAGAAAGAGTCCTCGTTTATTCTGGCAAGTCAGAATATCGAGGACTTTCTGCTGCCTGAGATAAAGGAGTTCACAAAGCCGCTGTTTTCTATTCCTGCACATCATTTTCTGTTCAATCCAGGAAATATCTCGCCAACGGCATTCATTGACACCTTACAGTTGGAAGAGTCAGAGTACAGTCTTATCAAGTATCCAGAACGAGGGACTTGCCTTTACAGGTGCGGTAATGAGAGGTATCTTCTGCAGGTCATTGCTCCTGCTTACAAGGCGGCGTTGTTTGGTTCGGCTGGCGGTAGATAAAACTGTTCGCAACAGGTGTAAGATTTGAGTTTGACTACAATAGGAGGTCGATAAAAATGCAGAAGAAAAAATACGGCATATGGAAAACACGCTATGCTGAGAACAGCAGAAATATATTTGAGGATTGGGTTCGTCATAACGGCGAGCCCATTTTGTTTGCAACGGAGCGTGGTGCACTTGAATATATGCACGGCATAGAAATGAAAACGCAGGGTGCATTTACTGAATTTGAAGTCCGTGAGGTGATCTGATGTCGTCAGCAGTTGCGGTGGCTGTGAAAAAGATAGCCATATATATTCTCGGAGATGAACACAAGCGTGGCAAGGTGTTCGTGGCAGTCGGAAGTATCATCGCCGGCTTTCTGGGGCTTATGTTCCTGCCTATTGCTGTTATCTCAAGTATTGGAAGTATGAATATCGAACAACCTGACATAGACAAAAGTCTGTTTACGGAGTCGGCTTTGTTTGAGAGTCTGGACAGCGAACAGCAGGCGGAGATAACAAATATTCAAAATCAAGGGCAAGCAATAGAGGACGCTATGACAAATGCAGGGGTGAGAGATCAGACGATCAAAGCTCAGCTGATATATATGTCATACTTTGATGAAGTACAGAATTTCTATGCCGAATCATATGCTGATCTGTTTGCTAATTCTACGAATGACAGCGATCTGATCACAGCGATAAACTCGTCTTACGACCTTGAAATTGACTATGATGAATTCATAAGGACGTACACCTGGGTGATGAACAGCACCATAAATACGTTTATGTTTTCTGATACAAGCACGAAAAACTGTGCTGATCTTGCGGCTTGGGCTGATAATGCTTACATCTCAGGCTGGGGATATATGAACGGGTTTATCGGTGAAAGAAACGAAACTGACAGAATACGTTATGCGGATAATGCAGGGCTTGTGCTGGGGTATCTGAACTACAGTCCGACCGATAAAAAGTTTGATTCTGCTTACAGCACATTGGTTTATACCGAACAAGGCGGTATAGATACTATGCCTGAAGTTGTCGGGATAGGGTTGTTTGACGGGAGTCAGCACGGAATTTATGTTGGGAACGGAGAAGTTGTTTACAGTTCTGAAAGTGTTGGTTATGTCACAAAAGAGCCTGTTTCAAATGGCAGCTGGACAAGTTGGTGTACCTATGAGGGAGTGGATTATCCACAGGAGGTGACTGACGCTATTGAAAGTTTGAATGAAGACAGCTCATTGAAAAATTGATATGATCGGAGTGTGATAGGTTGAAAAAATCAGTTACGGTAAGTGTAAACGAGAAAAAGCTCTCTGCGATAGAGATGTATCTGGAGCAAAAAGGCACTTCACTTTCTGCTGAGGTTGAAAAACACATTGAACAGCTTTACAGCAAGATAGGCCGCAGAATGTGAGGGATTATATTGAGATGACTTCAGTCAAAAGGTCTGCGGCAAAACGCAGAAATGCTCAGACCCACAGAGATGAAAGTAAGTCTGAGTAATAATTCGCCACGGTTCGCAGTGTGTCGCCCCGTGTGGAGAGGTTCGGTTATCGGTGGGATAAGTTACCCTAAAGACGTTTGGGCGAACGTGTGGCATTTATCGGCGAGTTTGGAGAGTACGGGAATGAGATATTCTGGGGTGAGAAGTGGAGGACGGAGAGGTGGGTCTGGTTTGCGGGTTAAAGTTTTGGCGTCAAAGCCGCCAAAACATTCACATCGGACGAGCAAAGCTCGCCGATTTTGCGAGGTTTTACAAGTCCTGATAGAATGGAGTCAAAAAAGGAGGTTTGCGAAAATCATGGAGTCAAAAGTGCAAAATGCAAAGAAAAATGCCGATATTGCAAAGGAAAACGATGGTGTCACAGCAGAAAAAGTCAAGTTTCCGCTGTATGTTTTTCCCGAGACAATGAAAACGGTCGATATCTTATACAAGTCGGATAACTGCTCTTCTCGCACGGAATTTATGGAAAAGGCAATTCGCTTTTACTGCGGTTACCTTTTGCAGAATAAGCCGGAGCTTGTGGATTATCTTGCTCCGCAGCTTGCAACGCTCACAGAGGGAATTGTAAAAGGCACGGAACAGAGGCTGTCCCGTGCCTTGTTTAAAGTTGCTGTTGAACTCGGTGCAGTATCACATATGCTTGCGGCCGTGCATGACATTGATGATGATACAATGATAAAACTCCGTGCTATGTGTACAGATGAGGTCAAGAGAATTAACGGTATCATTAATTTTGAAAAGGCGGTAAGGTATCAGAGGCCTGATTAAAAATATATTACCAACCGCTATAATATATAAATAATATAAAGCCATTGAAAAAAGCAACGTTTATCAATGGCTTTATTTCTATTTCACTTTAAATTCAATTTCCAACACAAAGGTCGGATATTGACTCGATATTATCATTTGTCCGTCCATTCTCTCAACAGTTCTTCTAATATTACTTAGTCCAAATCCGTGATTCTTTCTGTCAGCTTTTGATGTTTCAGTTACAGCGTTATTATCAAGATTGGGATTTGATATACGAATAATCTGAATAAGTTCCGAAGTAACACATTTAACATCAATAATTTGTGTCTCGTCTGAATCAATTTTAGAACAGGCTTCAATTGAATTATCTAATGCGTTAGATAAAATGGTACAAAGGTTGGAAACAGATATTTCATCTGAAACAGAACCGTCAAATATAATCTTACAGTTATTTTTTTGTGCTAATTCATTTTTGTCTGTAAGTATTGCGTCTGCAATTTGATTTCCGCTGAAAAACTTATTTGAATCCAAGATTTCTTGATTGGTTATACTTTTAACGTAACTAAGTGCCTCATCATATTGTTTGTTGTTCAAAAGCGATTGCAAACATATCATGTGATTTTTATAGTCGTGACGAAATTCTCTCAAATCGTCTGTCAACTTATTGATTTTTTTATAATGTTCAACTTGCTGCTCAACCTGCTTTTCCATCAGTAATGATATGTTTTCGAAATACTGCTTGGATATGCAGTTAAAAAGCAGATAAATAATAAGCACCATAAATATCGGAACAATTAAAACAGCAGAAAAATTGATAATATTATTACGGATTTTAACCCTTTCAAAATCGATTGGAATACAACCAAACATTTCCCCGGACAATAATAATGCCACTAATATCAGTACATATAAATGATCAGGTATTATTTTCAATCCCGATCTGATCATATTTTTTCTCTTTCGCTGAAGCTTTGTAACCAGTAAAAGAGATATGATATTAAAAATAACAGATATTCCTTTTGTGAGATACGTCTGATTATAATTTATTGAAAACAACTCAAGTATGATACAACTTAAAGACTGCATAATCGAGTCAATTATTAAAAACATGGCGGAAACATATATTGCTCTTTTTTTCTTCTTATGAAATATTAACGCACAGGCAAATATTAATGAGTAACTTAATAGTGAGCTTATCAGAGCAAGCGGAAGGTATTTATCTGTAAATCTACAGTAGCCGTTTATACCGCTGAATATTAATTGCAAGCCCACAGCTATAAAGCCTGCTTTTTGATATACGAAATCGTCTGATATTAGTTTCAAAATATTGTTAATATTTATCAGGTTAAAAAAACTCACTAAAACAAAAATAGTTGTGTATATTGATGTAAGAATCATAATAAACCTATACTTTCCCTTTTCATGAAATCAAAATATGTTTTCTGAAATTCTTTATATTTTATTTTAGACAGTAACGCTTTTTCACCTGTGGAAAAAATGATCTCATTTTTGGAATAATTGGTTATATACTTCATATTCACTAAAAAAGAGCGATGTGATCTGAAGAAAAAATCACTGGATAATTCTTTTTGAAAAGCTGAAAGAGTGTCCGCATATTTATAGCATTTATCAGATGCATAAATCAATGTGGATACATTTTCAGCCTGTGCAAAAATAATATTCCGTTCAAGTATACGGTAATTAGCTGACTGTTCTGTATTACGAACCAATACAGTAAAGCGGTTGCTTTTTTCTCTGATAAGAGAATTTAACGCTTCGTACAGTTTTTCTTTTTCTATAGGTTTTATCAGAAATTGGAAAGTTTTTACTTTAAGACTGTCAAAAACAACATCCTTGTAACTGCTGGCAAATATCACATGAGTATTATTATTACGCTGTCTCAAAGCCGAAACGGTATCTATCCCGTTTTTATCCTTCATTTGAAAATCCATGAAAATTATATCAAAATCTATTTTAGACGCTAACAGATCAACCCCGTCATTATATTCATAATATAAAAAATCGAGACCTTTTTCTATTGAATATTTATTCAGTTGCTCAATCAGCGATTTTCTGAAAAACTCCTCGTCATCGCAAATTGCAATATGCATTGTCTCTCCTCCCATATACATCATAATTATATTATACATTATTTCAGTAAAATTTTCAAGCTATTTCGACATTCACTAAAAAAAAGGGGGGCTTTACTAGTTTTTTATAGATTTTTTGCAATTGTGATGTTATTTTTATGACAACACATTGCAAAGGGGGGTTAGCTATGTTTTATGATTTTTGGTATTTAATAAACAAATTATTTAAATAAGGCGGTGCAAAGATGCAGGTGATTGAGCATCAATTTTTGCATTATAGGAACGTGTTGTCATATATTACTCAAATTGACGATGATGATATATCTTTCTTTGTTGTCGGAGTTAAGAATAATATATGCGTTCTTGATCTAAAGCTAAACGGCAAAATAGTTTTTACGAAAAAGGACAATTTCATGGAATTTGTAATTCCTGTAAATAAAAAATTTACAAGCAATCAGCATTACGAATTCAAATCGGAGTTTAAATTAGTCAATGCGGTAAGAGTAAGGCATTACGGTTCATTTTCTACAATAAAAAATAAGGTCGATGATTTAAAAGCGTATATTGAAGAACATTCGTTGACTCCGGTAACACAACCGTACTACATGATTCAGGATTGTAAAAATGAAATTTATGATGTTTTTATCGGAATAAGTGAAAATATTTTGTAAAGTAAAATCGAGGCTGAATGATAATTTTGCCTCGATTTTGTTCGTTCACTAAAAAAAACAGGGGTTTTACTAGTCTTTTGTGGCGAAAACTCTATTTTTGTGTTAAAATGCATGAGTCAGTAGTCTAACAAGAATTAAAATTATGGAGGTAGAAGAATGCTAAGACAACATACTAAGCAGCATTTTAAGCGTGGACTTTCAGGCATTATGGCAGCAGTCATGACTGCTACCTTGATTCCAAGCTTGTCTGTATTAGCGGATGATGAAATTAAAACCGTAAATTACAGTTTTTTATCCAATACGTTTAAAGTAAGTGGAACAACTGTTAATATTAACGGCGATATCGACAGTAATTCAGATCTGAATTTCTACGGAAATACTGTTTCTGTAGCAGGCAATTGTTGCTATATGGGAAATATCAACAATTACTGCGGTAATCTTTCTTACAATAAAGAAATTCAGAAAGATGAATCAACGGCATTCCCTGATATTGGAGATGGTCTGAATTATATTTTCAACTTCTTTGATACAGATTCGTACAAAGACGGCGTAACTTTCAATTGACAGGAAACGCTTGATATGGGAGCTACCTATTCAAACGAAGGAATTGCAGCCTACGGAAGAACGATTTCAACCAAAGACATTATCGGAGCTAAAAACAGTATCTCATTTAATTCAACAGATTTAACAACTGTAGCAAATGCAGAATCATATATATATTCTTCAAATTGAGATATCAGTATTCAGGCAAATACAGTTGACTTGAACGGACTCATTTATGCTCCTAACGGAAAGGTACTTATCAGTGCAGGAAATATTGATTTTGAGGGATTGATAATTGCGGACGAAATTGAAGTGAACGGAAATGATGTAACGTTATCGGCATCACCGTTCAATTCCTATAATATTGATTTTTTAACTAATATTATAAATGACGCACGTATAATTACCGTTGCTGATTATTATCTTGATGAATCCAAAATGACGTTATCATGGGATACAAATCAGTATGGCAATGATTTCACAATTTGGGCATCTTATGACGGCGGAGATTACATAGCGATTGCTGACACAGATGAATGCACCTACGATTATATTGCTGAAACTGGTCACAAAACCATTGATTTTTATGTGGAACAGGAACTGTTATCAGGCAATAAAATCATTTCTAACACTGTATCACTGACTTCAAATGAGAACGGCGAGTACGAGGTATATATGGAAGATTCCGACGGCGATGGTTTATGTGATCCTTTGGAAGATTATCTTGGTACAGACAAAAATAATGCAAATACTGACGATGACGGTTTAACCGATTATGAAGAACTGTATTATACTCAGACTGATCCGTTGAAATATGATTCTGATGACAATGGAATTTGCGACGCAGATGAGGATATTGATGAAGACGGTTTATCATTCAGACAGGAGCTTGATTTAACTACCGACCCTTTCAACAATGACACTGATTTTGACGGACTTTCCGATGGTGATGAAGTTAATGTGTACGGAACTGATCCGCTGAAAAAGGATACAGATGACGATGGTCTTATTGACGGAAAAGAACCGGAATATTCTTGTGATCCGTTAAATCCGGATTCAAATTATGACGGAATTCTTGACGGTGATGATACATATACTGTTACTAAGAAATCAAAAGAAAGTGATTCAAAGGTTTCGGTTGAATTAACAATAGATATCCCGGGAAAAAGCATTGGCAGCTTAAGCATTGACGAAGTACCTGACGATGACATTTTTCTTCCTGCTCAGATGCCAGGATTTATCGGAAACGGTTTTGATTTCTATGTTGACTGTAAGTTTGAAGAAGCAACTATGAAATATACATTTGATGAAAGTTTGCTTGATATTGAAAATTTCGAGCCTGCTGTGTATTATTGCGATGTTGTCAATCAGAAAATGGTGCTTCTGGAAGAACAGGTCGTTGATCTTGAAAATTGCACCGTAACAGCTAAAACAACGCATTTTTCAAGATACATTCTACTAAATAAAACGGAATTTGAGAAGATTTGGGACAAGGACTTTATTGATAACTCTACTGACGAAGATGGCAACAAGGTCGGTATGGAAATTGCACTTGTGATAGATTCATCAGGAAGTATGGGTTGGAACGATCTGTCAGGCATTAGGAAGGATGCCGCTAAAGAGTTTGTTGATAGCCTTAGAGATGAAGATAAAGCTGCAATTATTGATTTTGACCATTATGCATACACATATCAGGGGTTGACAAACAATAAAAAATTACTGTATAATGCTATTAATAAAATTGATGATAATGGCGGTACATCTCTTTCAGCAGGAATGTCAATGGCATTGGACAATCTTCTTAATTCGGCTTCGGACGCTAAGAAAATAATTATTATGCTCACTGACGGAGTAGGTGATTATGACAGTAAGTATACTACAATTGCAAGTAATAATGAAATTACAGTTTATACAATCGGTTTAGGCTATGACATTGACAGCGTTCTTTTAAATAATATTGCTACTGCCACAGGCGGTAAATATTATCACGCAGATAAAGCGGAAGACTTAAAGGACAACTTTGAGGAAGTTCAGGAGGATATTGGAACTAAGGATACAGACGGAGATACATTGCCTGACGTTGTTGAAGAAAATCTTTATTGGTTTAATGGAGTTTCTCTTTCAGCAGCCAATAAACCATCTGATATAGATTTATTCTTGGGCTTTAAATCAGATGATCCGAATACTTTCTATAAATATTTAAATGATGGTCAGCTTGTAAGAGAGTATAAACAGATTTCAGAAAATAGATATGAAGCAGTCCTTAAAGATGGTGTTATATGGGATATTCCGTCTTTCCAAGAAAAGTTAAATGAAAATAAAAAAGAGATAGTGGATAAATATGTTGAAGAAGTTTGTGAGCCATTAACTGAAGCGGGAAATATACTTGCCAGTGATTCAAATTTAGACACTGATCAAGTTGTGCATCATATGTTATCCTATCATTCAGGTTCGCAAAAGTATAAATGTGAATATTGTGAATATGAGATTGAATCCCCTGAGTTCGAGGATAATTATATTTTAGACGAAAATGATAAATTTATGGTATATTCTTTAAATGCCATGAAAGAACACTCTAACGACAAATCTGAAAAGCAAATGTTCGAGTGTGCTATAACGGCTATACGTGAAGAATATCTCTCGTCCATTAATAACTGTAATCACGCTGTTTCAAACGGAAGTCACAATAATCAATTATTGCTCAATAAAGCATGTACAGAATATAGCGCTTCAGATGTGTATGGTAACTATCTGAATCCCCAGCTTTGTACTATTGGATATTCATCTTATAAATTAACTGACTATAATTTGTCTATAGAAATTTCTGACAACAATTTTGGAGATGTTTTTGTAAGTTCTGTTGAAAATTGCACTGTTGATTGGGAACAAGTCGGCGAAGATTTAATTCCTATTTTTAAAACAGCTTTTGAAAAATATATTAAAGACTATGATGTGTATATAACTACATTGGGCTATGATATCGATGGCATGATAAAAAATGTATTTAATGATGAATTTTACAAAGAGCTAGCAGTTAAAACAAAGAATTTAATACAAAAAACATACCTACATGATCTTAGAGATGATTATGATAATGAAACAGTAGCATCGCAGTTTCAAAAGGATTTTGTTTCTTGTGCAGCTTCATTAATTGAGAGTTTATGCCCAGAGTTAAAAGCAGGACATTTTGCTGTAAAACTATCTATCGAAATAGGCAAATTCTTAGCCACAAGAATAGTAAATTTACTTCAATGTGCAACAGAACTACCTGGAAACAAAGAAATAAGTATTATTTATCATGCAAAAGACAGCACAATGGTTTTTGAATCACAAATGACTTCACAATTTGCAATAACTTTTGTAGACAATCTTAAGGCAGTAAATAATGTCAACGATTATATTTCAAATAAACTATCTAACTTTGGTTCTAGTTCTAATGTTGAAAATGGCTGTTTTTCTATAAAAAATAATGGATATACTATGAGCCCGAGATTCGGTAATCAAAACAGTGTCTATCATTTTTATACATATAATATGCTTAGAAATATTGTTATAAATCCAGAGTATAGATATTATCAAAAATAGGAGGCTTTTCATGAGAATCGATAAATTTATAATCTCAATCTGTATAGTTATTATGTTCACTGCCTGCGGAAATGCTAGTAAATCATCTGAAACCACATTAAGTTCAAATGATGTTTCGATAAGCGATTCGACTTCAAAAAGTGAATCTGATGAAACAGTTAAATATGAGTATAAATCAACGGAAGAACTGCTGAAAAACAGTCTTAATAGAGCTGGTAATGGTTTTGTTGCCGTTAATGATAAAAATGATATTCCAGATTTTATAAATGAATTGCTAGTACCATTTCATGATGATGAATATTTATGGGGATACAAAACAATTAAAGGCGATGTAGTAATTGAACCGCAATTTGATACTGCATATGATTTTGATAATAATCAAGCAGCAATAGTCTATTATGAAAATGGCGAGTCTACTGTTATAGACAGTAAAGGAAATAATATTATTCCAATAGGTGATTATACACAAATAATAACCGAGGGCGGTATTATCAATCTTTATGATGGAAATGATGGTGTTGAACGTTTTTATGATTATAGCGGCAATGAACTTTCATTGGAGGAATTTTACCAAAAATTCTACAGTGGAGTAAACGATATAAACAAATTGAATTTAAGGAACAATTTTGCGAATAACGAAAACGGTAATGATAATAAAACTAAAAAATATCTGCCGTTTAGTGAGGGTTATCTCCCATTTGAAACCAAAAGTGGCGTAGGGATGCTTGACGCTAACTGCAATATTGTAAAGACGTTTAGTGATAGTAATATGATCACTTGCAGATCTAATGGATATTTTGGCGTTGGGTTCATGGGTGATGTTAATTTCTATGATACAGATTTTAATTGTGTAACCGAAACACTTGATATTGGCTTATTTAGACCCAAAAGTAGCGTAGTATACCCTGGTGGCTATACATATATCTATTATGCAGATGAAATATTTGTCATAAAAATCGCCCCAGAATTGTATGAAGAGGTATCACAATGAAAACTAGAAGATATCAACAAAAATTCAAATTTATTTTCTGCTAACAGTAGGATAGTTTATAAGAATAGTAAACCCAAGGAATCTGATGTTAATAATGAGCAAACTTGTTATTCATCTGTAGCTTATCGATTCATGTTAATAAGCGATTTTAATTATAGTAAATGGACAACCTTTGATAGCTCAAATCCTTTTGTGCCATACGGAGAACAAATAATACCTGGTTTATCTGCCTAGATTTTAGAAAGGAGCAATTATCTTGAAAAGGTATATTTTTATAATACTATCATTTGCCTTATTATCATCATGTGGAAAAAACAATGAAATTAATAATAGGTCTGATGGTAAAAATTCAAGTTCTCAGACAGAATATCCAGAGGAATTAAATGTTAATTCCTCTAACAGACTGATGGAAAACCCAAAAAATATTGCTGGTAACGGAGTGATATTTATAGAGGACAGTGCAGATTATCCCGACTACATATATGATATATACATACCATATCAGGATGTTTCAAGTGGCCTGTGGGGATATTGCGACGTGGACGGAAAAATTTTGAAAGACGCAAAATATGCAGTTGCTTTGGGTTTTTATGATAATGTAGCATTTGTATGTGATGATAAATCGGGAGAATATTATCTAATAAATAAGAACTTTGAACCTATATCCGATAAAAAGTATGACGATGCATCTTATTTCACAAACGGAACAGCACAGGTTATGGATGATACTGGAATTTATTCAATAAATTCAAAGGAAGAAAAGACTGACTGTAATTTTTGGGGTGAATTTACACAGCCAGATAATGGTACAGGACCGTATGGAAATATATTAGGCGGAATTATTGACGGAGTAACATATATATCTTATAGCGAGGATAAAATAGGTGCATTCTCTCAATCAGAAAATTTTGCTGCATATTATGATAAGAATAACGCTGAACTCGCACACTTTGATGGATATTCTTCATGTACAAATTTCAGTAACGGATATGCATTTTTAAACGGAAGCACAGTAATAAATAGTAATTTTGAGATAATTGGCAATGCAGAGTATTTTGTAAGCGGTGAAGGTTCAACATTTTATTCAGAGCTTTGGTCAAGCACTTATTCTGATACTCATGTATATGATGGAGGCTATTTTATCGGTTCAAATGATTTTGAAACGGATTTGACCCAAAAATATAAAGTTATAAAAATTGCTCCGGAGTTGTATGAAGAGAAATCACAATGAAAACTAAGATAATATGCGTATTATGCTGTACGGTTGTGGCTTTTTTAGCTGCAACCGCTTGTGGCACATCGGACGGATCAACTGAAAAGGCTTCAAGTTCAAATGATGTTTCGTCTAATGAAACAATTTCTGTAATTGATTCCGAACTGGACAATAAGTTGCTTGAAAATGAGAAAAATGTTGCGGGAAACGGCTATATAATCATCAATGATGAAAATGATTATCCTGCATATGTTAAAGATATTCGTTTTTTTAATAATGATCACACAAAGACTTTGGATTTCTGGGGCAACCAAATTTCTGAAGGCAATATTTTAGGATATACTGATGCGCTTTCGCCTTATCGTGATGAAAACGGTAATATGGGTTATGTTGACTTAGACGGCAATATAGTCATTGAACCCAGGTTCGATAATGCATACTATTTTTGTAACGGAACAGCCGAGGTATCAGAAAATGGTGAGACATTTTATATTGATATTAATGGGGAAAAGACAAACAACACAAAATATCAAGGTTATAATGGTAATATAGATAACGACTCAATTTGTGGCGTTTTCACGGGTGATTATCTTGTGTATATTAACAATAACGATAACGGTGAAAAAACTTATGGATATGCTGATAAGAATGGAAATGTCACTAAATTTGAAAGTTGTAAATTGGGTTCGTTTTTATATGGATATGCGGCAGTTGTAGAATCAGATGGCTTTGGTGAAGTTCATATTATCGATGAAAACTTTAATACCGTTGCCGATTTTAAAGATGATGTATTGAAAAATGAGAATTCCGGTTTTGAAATTACATCAGATAATATAGCTTTTTTGAAAAATGAAATAGATTATATGTGTGGTTTTAATTATATACTGCCAGGGGGATATTTTGTATTTCAAGAATCAGTATATAATTCGGGAAAAATGAAAATAGTTAAAATCGCTCCGGAATTGTATGTAACCAAATAATATGTTCCTAAACAGTGAATCATATAATATTTAAATGGCAATCGCCGTACAGAGTTAAATCTGTGCGGCGATTTTTTTGAAATTTTTAATACGAGGTGATATAGTTTGGCTTTATCTCAAATTATCGTCACAAGCCGCTACCTGAAAAGCGGTACACAGAAAAGTAAGAACAAGCGAAGAAATTATACAAAATACATCGCAACCCGTGAAACAGTCGAAGTTCGTGATCAAAACACTGTTAACAGAAATGATAACGCTACAAAAAATCAGAAGGAGCTTATAAATGATTTGCTTTTGGACTTTCCCGAAGCCAAAAGATACCTTGAGTATGAGGACTATGAAAGAGAGCCGACCATTGAGAATGCCGGTGAATTGATAAGCACGATAGTAGAACGCAATGCAGACGTGGTTGGAAACCGACAGAATTTTGTCGGGTATATGGCTATGCGTCCGGGCGTTGAAAAGAGAGGTTCGCACGGCTTGTTTAACGAAAAGGACGAGCCAATAATTCTGAATCAAGCGGCAAATGAGATAGCTGAACATAAAGGCAATGTTTGGTCACACGTTGTTTCACTTCGCCGTGAAGATGCTGTAAGGCTTGGCTTTGATAATTCAGACGCCTGGCGTGAGCTTGTCAAAAGGCATATTTCAGATATTGCCAAAGCACAGAATATCCCACTTTGTAATTTGAAGTGGTACGCCGCTTACCACGATACTACTCATCATCCGCATATCCATTTGCTTGTTTATTCAACAAATCCAAAGCAAGGCTTTCTGACAAAGGCTGGAATAGATAAAGTGCGTTCGGTTTTTGCAAACGATATTTTTCATGATGATCTGCAAAGCATTTATCAGGAACAGACAGTAAGCCGTGATGAATTGAAAGCGGTTTCCAAAAACGAATTTGAAAGCATTGTAAATATGATCGCAAGTAATGATCGGACATATCCACAGCTTGAAGAACTTATCAGAAAACTATATATCCAATTACAGAATGTGAAAGGCAAAAAAGTATACGGCTATCTTCCAATGGAGATAAAGGAAACCGTCAATAAAATATTTTCAGAACTTGAAAAAGATGAGAACATACGGCAGCTCTATGATAAATGGTGCGGTCTTGAACGTTTGAAATACAAGACGTATACTCTGAAAGAAACGGAACTTCCTGAACTGTCTGCTAACAAAGTTTTTCAGCCTGTGCGGAATATGATAATCAGAACTGTGCTTGACATG
>OGMP01001267.1_pt1 | contig 20773 bp, 45 predicted proteins | sample 1573261 | NCBI WGS metagenome assembly OGMP01 (sample SAMEA2581878, study PRJEB24529) | metagenome | biome: Human gut stool | place: China | collected 2011 | reverse complement strand
AGTTTTTCAATGTCCTCTGCCGGAATACCGTAGTCTTTCAGTTTCTTATTCCTTGTCAGCATACCGTTCTCCTTTCTAATCGTCTGGGTGGTGTTTGTCGTACATGATCGCTACACATACAAGGCCAGCCACTCCGACTATGATTCCAAGGGTGAATCCTAATAAGAATGTAATCATGGCTCATCCTCCTCAACATAATCTTCGCAATCTTCTGCATATTCATAACTGTCCATATCATCACATTTGCACTGGCAAGAATCATTCTTAGTACAGCAGATGCAGCACTCTGTTTCACCGTCCGGACACTCTAATTTGCAATATCCCATTTAGTCCTCCTTGTATGGTTCTGGTAGTGGCATCCATGCAATAACTTCACCGCCTATACATTCTCCATTCCATTCGCCATAGCCATCAATGAATGCTGTCTTTAACCACCTTCCGTACATTCCCATAAAACCACTATATTTAACAGTTGTAATTACATCTTTATTTTTCTCCGGTAATCTCTCACTGACAGGAATCCAACCATTTTCTTTCTCGTCCTGTTCCAGATCATCTTGGAGCTGTTCGATCATATCCTGAATAACTTTGACATACACCACAGCGTATTTGTAGCGGTCTGAATATTTATCCGCGTACTGCTTTAATCTGTCTTTGATATGGCTCATGCTTCCACCTCGCTATCTTCTGCCTCTTCATAATGCAAATTCAGCTCATGTCCATCAATATTTCCGTTCAGCTTGTTCTGACAATGACACAATAACAGATCAAGTTCTTTCTTGTCCGTGATACCTTTCATGCGAACATAAGACAGTACTCTATCAACACTTTTGATTCTGTATTTTACGATAAGCTCTCTATATGTTTTCCTGATAGTCTCAATCTCAGATTCATGTCTTCTTATCTCGGCAAGTTTGCCTTTACAGAAGTCATAATCTTTCTCAAGTTCCTGTTTACGGGCTTTTGCGACTTCTTCCGCGGTATATCCTTTTATTTCTGTCATACTTCCACGCTCCCATCTACTGGCATCTGATAATCAATATGTCCATTTACATAGGCTTCCTGAATCATATCCAGTACTTTCATGGCTTTTGCTTTGGTGGAATATTCTCCGAGCAAGCAGCACCAACTCATATCTCTTCTTGCACTTATTACTCCACCCGAAACTTCGATATCGAATAAAAGTTCAAGTGTAGCTAAAACTTCCTTATTCTGACTTCTGATTAACATTTTGCGTCCTCCTTGTCTTTCTCACAGAATCCCCTGTGTTCATGCACTGAACACTTAATTACAGCATTACTGTATTTCATGTATGCGAGTTTTTCTCCTGTCAATTCGCATTTGTGTTTTCTTGCATTCAGATACTTACAAGTTCCGTCACAGTAGCTCATTTTTTGTCCTCCTCTTATCTGCCAAATTCAATATTGTTGTCTGAATAGAATTTGTAAGCATCCACTCTGATTTTCTTAACTTTACTCATGATAATTTCTTTCGCTTTACTGACAGCTTCGTCAAAATCTTCTGTTTCAAGATCGTAGTTGTCAATGTTCAGTGTGCTGCTACTAAGAAACAGCGAATCTCCACAACCAACATATTTGTGAATAACGATTCCCAGAGAATTGCTTTTTAAAGAGAAAATACTTCCGGTTTTAAGTTCTTTGTTGTATTTTGCATTACTTTTGAATTTCATTTTGCGTCCTCCTTGTTTACTCTTTTATTCCATATTTCAACAGCTTCCTTCCAATCCCATGTGTCTGTGCAAAATGTTAATCCGCATTCACAGTGAATGGCTATTGGATTTCCCCCGCTGTCAGGATCGTAAAAAGACGGTGCCCAGTCTCTGTCTGGAATGTATACATTTTTCTCTGTATCTATCTCTTTTCCGCAAAACGGACAAGGTTTTAATTTCTCCATTGTCATCCTCACTTTCCCCATGTAAGCAACTGACGTGCTATTGTGCAGTCCTCCATGATTTCTGTGTTAATATTTCCTATGTCACTGCATTAACCTTTGTAATCTTCAAACCGTTCACATGTATTGAAAATAAATCTTGAATTACACCATCTCTGCATTCTTTTCAGCGGATCACGTTTCTTTAATTTGTATTTGTCATAAATCATCACATAAGGTGAAAAACCGATATCTCGAATCGTGTATATTCTTTCCAAGTCTTGTTCTATTGTCGTATTAAATCCACATAAAACGTATACTGCGACTCTTGACCTGTTCCATCCTGTAAATTCTTTAAATATTTTCAATTTAGGAACGATGAGATCTTTGTCTTCATATCTATCCCACGCAAAATGTATTAGCTTAATTTTCATCCGCTTAATGCATTCTGCTTTTTCCTCGGTCATAATCCGAATGTCACAGCCCTGTGAAAAATCTATCCATGCTTTGCTATCTATTAACTGCTGGCTTAAATCCTTCCAGTCTTTACAAGCAAACATGTTTGGATCAAGTAGGACAATGTTCTTTTGTCCATTCCAAAATTCAGATAAATCAGCTACTTTACAGCTTTTCTTTCCCTCTTTATCCTTTACGATACAAAAATCGCATCCCCTAGGACATCCTCTTGTAAGAAAACCGTATGCGGTATCTTTACACATCTCAGGATATAAACTATAATCTGGATAAATATGTTCTATCTCTTCTGGAAGGCACTTTCCTCCTGATGGATATTCATATCCTGTTCCGCCTTTTATTATTTCTTTTCCGCAAACAGGGTGTTGATAATCTTGTGTAAATGTAAATACTTTACTCATATATACCCTGTCGGGGGGGAGGATTGCCATTCGACCAAAGGATTGTACCATCCGATATCATCACCATGATTCTTGTGATAAGCAGATAGCTTCATTAGTGGCAAATTAGGAAAGTTATGTCCATCTACATCTATTAATCGAACTTTCATTTTTCTCCTATCCAAATGCTACCTGTCCGTTATTCTGCATGTCTTTTTATTTCTCCTGAAAAGCTTAATTCAATTCCCAATTCTTCCTTGATAGCCTGCACATAATCAATCCATTCAGCCAAGCCCTGGTCGATATAGTCCGAAGCTTTGTCCATGCCTGCCATGAACTTCTGGCATCTTTTCTGACCGAATCCAAATTCATCATGCAGGACAGCTATCGTCATGATCACGCAGCATTCAGATACAAGCTGCTTGATCTTCTCAGATGCTTTGTCCAGGTCCTTTCTTGCCAGGGAAGTATGGATTCCTGTTACTCCCCTGAATCTGCATTCTTTTTCCAACGCTTCTAGCCCACCTTCTCTTACAATTCTTCTGGCAAGGTCAAGACCATCCTCTCTCCCACGTTCATACTCTCTCATTTTATTCATGTTCTCTTTGCCAACCTCCTTATTTTCCCTGCAAGAGCATCGAACTCCATCAGCATCCTCCTATCGTTTTTATTTGATTTGCAGATTGTGTCCCGCCCATCGTACACAATCGCATATCTTTCATCGAGCAGGCAGGCTGAATAAACCGCCCTTGATACCTGGCTCTTTGTTTTTCCCGTCAGCTCTGAAATCTGATCAATGGTCATTTCCCCAACATATTTCGTTCCGTCATATACGTCATACAGTTTCATGTTTCTTTGCTCCTACTAAATCATATGTCCTGTGCGAACCAGTTCCGTGAAATACAATCAGTCCATCGTCCTCGAATTGTCTCAGATGCCTTTGAACGGCTGTCATGCTAATTTCCAGTTCATCAGATATAATTCTTGTCGGCGGTGTGCCTTTATGCGATTTTGAGTATTTCAAAATAAAATAATAAATATCCCGGCGGTTCTGCTTCCATTCCATATGTTTCCGATGTCTAAAATTATCCATTTTTATGATTCCTTTTCGTACGTTTTCTCATCAATCAAGTTCTGGAACTTTTCAAAAGCCCGGATTGATACTTTGTTACCCTGCTTCTCTGGTTTCAGTGAAACTTGCAAGTGCGTGTCTATGATATGCGACAGCTCTCTGGCAAGAGTTTTCTTGCCTTGCTGTATGCCTTGCATATATGTCTTTGGCGGTTTATACTCAGCAATTTTTTCTTTTCCTTCGTTTTGCCCACCTCCAGTTTTGTTCTTGACAATCCAACCAGAATCAATAGCCTTTCGGATATACTCTTTTTCTTTGTTGTCCAATTCAGATATCGGGCAATGAATGAAATCAATTTTATACCCTCCCTTATTGTCTGCTGAATATAGTCCATGCTTTTTAAGTGAAAGATCAATATGCTGCTTATACCCAGACATATGTTGGGAAAGCCTTGTCAATATTCCTTGTTTCGTTTGCCCGATGTATCCGTGAATTTCTGTCCGCCATAATATATATATGCCATTTTCATCATCTAGGTTTGGATTTACTTTTAATAATCTTTTTTTATTGCTTTTGTCTATTGATTTGATTCGTGCGATATTCTTGTAATTCTTCATTACTCACTACCTTAATTTTAAGATCAGGATATTTTGCGTTTTTTCCACCTTTCGAGTATCTTATTAAATTCCAATATCCTACATTATATTTTCTTGCCATATTCGCTACAGTCCCGATTTCTCCGTTGATTTTAACAAATCTATTATTTCTTTTGTTGTTCCCTTGAGTGTATCTATCAACCCACCTACAGTTGTTTGGAGAATACCCCATATTATTATCCATTCGGTCTAACGTCAATCCATCTTTATAGCCTGATTTACAAGCCCATCTACAAAAATTTTCAAACCCATCTTTTCCATTCCATTCATCGCATAATTTTATTCCCCTTCCTCCATAATTGTTATAATTTCGACCCTTCACACGATAACATCTATTTTTCATGTTATTATATGTATATTGAAGTTTTGTGTTAGCAAGCCCATTTTTGTAGTTTAATTTTGATATGCGTTCTATGCTTAAACACCCGCATGATTTTGTATGTCCATCTCTCAAATGTGTTCCGTCAACTACAACGATGTTTCCGCAATCGCATATACACTTCCACATTGTACGTCTTCTTGATTTTTGCCCTGCATATTCAATAACAGTTAATTTCCCAAACTTTTTTCCCTTCATTTCTATTTTATAACTCAATCATTGCCACCATCCCAAATCTAATCTATGACCCACCCGGCATCACTCCTTTTCAATCGTAATTTCAGCATTTCTTAATCTGTTTCCGTCGTTAATAAGTTCTTCTTCTGTCCAAATTTTCATTTCTTTCTCCTTTCAAAACGGGCATAAATTCAAATCAACATCCAGTCCTGGTCTTGCAATCTGCACCAGAACATCATCCCCGGCAACGTCCTGTATCTCCTTCTTCATCACTTCTGGATTTCCCCATCCCTCTGACAGGTGGCATAGTGTTATGGTTCTGAGCGAAGCGGTCTTGTTCACTCGGATAATCTCTTTTACAGTAGATAAGCTGCTGTGCCCCCGGACGGAGTGTTCAAACTTAAACGAATCCTGTTCTGGCGATTCGTCCAGATGATTGCATTCTATAAGGAAGTGATTTATTCTCATGTTCTTGAATGAGAACGGCAAATATGAGAAGTCTGTCGCATATATCAGTCGTCCACATTCTTCGTGAGATATCATGTATGCAAAGTTTGGTGTTTGGTCGTGTGGGACATAGAACGGTGTTACCCGGAATGAACCTATGTCCTTTGGTTTCTTTTCTGGCAATCCGATCATCAGCTCACCAGAGATTGCGTTTACACTCTCAACTGTCTCGTCGTTAGTGTAAATTTGAATGCCTGCGTTCAATATTTCTTTGTACGACTTCTTATGGTCACCTTAATCAACCATGTTCATGACTTATTAAACACCCCGAAACATCCGATATTCTGTAAGAGATTCCTTTTAAAATCTCTGAATACTTGCATCCACAATCCAAAAGTAAGATTTCGCCGGATTCGGATTTAAGTGCGTAGCAGTTTCCAGGCTGACTGCCTGTATTTATCACTCTCATGAACATTTTTCATCACCTCGCTTTCTGTACATTGCATTTATGCTTCTAAGATAGCATCAGCTTCGCCTATGGTTTTCTCTAAATCGGAATAGGCATATGGTATGTCCTTCCCTCTATTTAGACTCTCTAACTCCGCATAACTTACTTTGCACATGCTGTCTCGTATTAATTTGAGCTGTTTCAGTGGAAGTTCAATGGTTATTATCTGTTCCCAGTCTTTCTTGCTGTCTACTCTCTTCATACTTCACCATCCTTTGGAAAGCTGAATATCCCATCACCTCTGCTTACAATGAATTTTTCGTCAAGCGCATCCAATACGCTCAGTAACTTATCCTGTGTCGAGTACATTGCCATCACATATGGACTTTGCTGTATCCCTCCGGCAAATACCGCCTGTATGTAATTTTCCGAAACAATCAATGCTGTCATTTCATACGGAAGATTGATTGTTCCATCCTGGGATATAATCCTCATAGTTCTCACCTCGTTTCTCGAAATAGTCTTTCACTGACTCATAGTACGGGCAGTTCTCACACCGCCCGATCTGAGTCATACCGTAACCGAACTTGCCGCAGTCGCATCGGTCGAAATTGATGCAGTCGAAGTACATCATATGCGATTACATCTCTTCTGGCTTCATAAAATCTGGGATCTCTGTTTCCTGTTTGCCTGCTGCCGGAACTGGTTCTTTCTCGGCAGTCTTTACGACTTCTGCAACTGTTGGCTGCTTCGGCTGTTCTTCAATTGCCGCCGGCTCATCTGGGATAAATTCTTCTGCGTTTGCGTTCTGCTCGATTTCATAAGCAACTTCATGTTCAATAATGTCCTGCTTTGGAATTTCTTCTGTGGCTTCCTCAACTTCCTGAATGAAAACATCACCATGACTATTGATAATCTGCTTTAATGCACGATTGATAACTGTTTTCTTTGCCATCTGGTCAGTAAATTTCTGATGTGTTCCATTTCCGTTTTCCTTGTAACCATAGCCCTGTGACCAAGCCTGTTTGATCTGTTTTATGTTCATTACTTCCAGATGCTTTGTTCCATCTTCCATCAGAACTACTGCATACGCCCCAAGAATCTTATCGTTGTCAATGTTCATAAAATCCTGTTCATGAGAATCCAGAACCTTGTTTCCATCTTCGATATGATATTTGAACTTATCACCATCGTAGATGATCTCGGCATGGATATCTTTCATTCCATATCTTCTGGCGATTGTAATGTTTCCGAAGTAAGACCTCTGAAACTGGCACTGATTGCCATAACTAATGAAATAGCCCTGTTTTTTCTGCACCGAAAGTCCGAGTGTTGCCATATTCATAAGACTGTTTGCGATGCTAGTAGATGTGCAAGATTCCAAAACTGGTTTATTGTTTCTATCTTTTGTTTCTTTCAGAGTTAGATATGCCCCCATGAGTGCATTACTGAGGTTGTAGTCTTTTGGGAATGAAAGACCGTATTTGCATTTTTCTTCAAGCTGTTTGGTCAGTCCATCAATGAACGAATTATTGATTACGATTGCCGCCTGCTGTTCTCCTGTTGTTGCTAACTGTGTTTTGTTTGCCATAACAATTCTCCTTTTCTATTAATCGCAATAAGTTCTATTGCAAAATGGACATCCTGTAATTAATTCCTTTGATGCTCTCTCAACAGAAATTCCGTTCCATTCTTTTCCGCTTCTTGTTCGTCCTTTTTCAGAATAGATATTCTGTCCGCAACTGAAACATTTTCCGCTATGTGGTGCAAAGTGCGGATAACCTTTTTCAGCACAATATTTTTCCTGCGCTTTTGTTGCTCTTGAAATGTCATAAGTTTCTGCCATTTTTATTCTCCTTTTCTGATAATTATTAAACTTCCGTTACTGTCATGTCCCCCTCAGCAACTTTCAAGAAAATCAACTGTGCATCTGCCTTAATTCCTGCCAGACTGCTGTTATCCAGTTCTGCTGCGCAGTCTACGAATATCGGATAACTCATGCCGTAAAACTTCTGCAACCCATCCATAATGGCAATTTTCCCTTTCATCATGAGGGCTGTATTGGCATTCCCGATTAGTTTCTTCCAGTTGCTGTCCTTGTCCTGCACGTGCCAGATGCAGGCATCTACGACCTCACCGTTCTTCTGTGTATCGAACAACTTCACCTTAACCCCGTCAAAATACTTATTTACTGCATCTTCAAGGGCTGTATTCTTCGCCATACTCAGGGATTTTAACTCGTCCAGAATCATCTGTGCGTCAGCCTTATTCTGTGCGTACTGTTTCTGACTTTCCTGAAGCTTCTCAATCTGCTCGTCAATTCGGATGTTATTATTTGCTTCTCCGATTTTCTGATTAACTGCTGCCAGCTCCTGCTTCTTGCCGTATAACTGCTCTGAAAGCTGTTTCTTTGCTTCTTCGCCATCGTCCAGAGAATTAAGTTCCTGCTCTTTCTCTTTGATTGATGCAAGAATCTGCTGATATTCGGCGTTCCCTGAGAAGTCTGGTTCTTCTGGTACAGCTTCCATATTCTTGTTTTCTGCATCCAACGAAGTTTTGATCTGCTCTAATTCATCTGTTAGTTTAGAAATCTCAGATGTGAGAGCTTCTTCCTGCTTATGCGCTTCTTTCATTCCGGCAGACGCTTTATTGCCAGACTGAATAACTTCATCAAGTTTGCGTTTCTTGTCCTGTTCCCATTCTTCCTTAGCTTTTAACTGCTGATTGATTCTTTTCTGCTTCTTCTGCTCGAATCTGCTCTTTAACTGCTCAATCTGCTCTGGTGGAAGATTCTGACCGCAAGTCGGGCAAATGGCCTCTGCATCATTGAATGTCTCAGATTCAATATTTTCCAGAACTGTGTTGTCCCATTCTGTATCCTTGATTTTGGGATATTGCGTTCTGGCGTTCTGCAATTTTTCAAGAAGATCTTTTTTCTGTGCTCTCAGGTACTCCAATGCAGAAGCCTTTCTGCTCAACTCTGATGTTTTGATATTCCTGTCTAATTCAAGAGTGCTAACTTTATTGCAAACCGATGATTTCTGCTCTAACAAGTCCGCTTTAGCCTTTGAGTCTATCTCTAACAGTTTGGTTCTTAACCCTGCCAGTTCCGTTTTAATCTCTCCGGCTTTCTCGTTCCCTGCCTGTGCAATCTGCTTTTCGAGGTCAGAAATCTGTTCCTGCAAGGCGTTCTTCTGCAATTCCAATTCGGAAACATCAGCGTCAACCTTTGACTGTTCCATACCGATAATCTGGTTTGGAATGGCTTTCAACTGTTCCTCTGCTTTTTTCAGTGTCGCGCTGTTCATGGCTTTAATTTCGTCTGCTTTGTAGGTTTCCAGAAGTGGTACTAACTCGGCACAATCTGGAACCGTCTTGGCAATCTCTAAATCTGATTTCCCGGCGCCATCTGACATGGAGAACAGAATCTTTCTGGTGTCTGCATCTTTTAAGTCTGTGAAGATTTCCATATGCGACAGCATAAGAAAATTATCAAAGTCAAATCCTCGCTCTTTTAAATCAGCTTTAAAATCTCTTTCAGCTTTCGGAACGCCGTTGATTTCGTATTTGTTGGATAATGCAATCTTGCCCGGCTTCCCGTCCTTTGGTTTACTTTCTGTGCGCTTCTGGAATTTCGCTACGCTTACCGGCTTTCCATCAATTACAAGGTCAATGTCGACTCTTGGCAGGCATTCTCTGCCATCATCCGGTCTAATATCCGGGTTGCTTTTTAAGCTGTAGTCCTTGTCACAGAACACCCACATAAACGCATCTGCCAGTGTGGTCTTGCCACATCCATTCTTCCCGGAAACGACTGTTCTGTGACCGAACCCTATTTTCTTTTCTGACTGTCCTTTAAAATCGGTCAATCTAATTTCTCTTACTTCGATTTTCTTCATATTACAAAACCTCTAATCTTTTTACTGATACTTCCAACGCTGTTACCCACTCTTGGCTCTGATCAGACCAAAGTTCCCGGCTCTGGAATCTTCCACAGAGCTTGATTTTCGTTCCCTTTTTTAGATTCTCTACGGCATCTGCGTTTTCTTCCCAACACAAACAACTGATTGCGTCTGATCTGGTATATCCGGCTTTCTTCTTTCTGTTTACTGCCAGAAGTATTCTTGCCAACTTCCTGTCGTTGTTCGCACCAATCATCTTTATTGCCGGCTTTTTAATCAAATATCCAGTCAGATAAACTTCGTTTGCATCGTGTTCTTCCAATCTTTCAAGGTACTGAATGTTCGTTGCTCTTACATACGCTGTAAGGCTTTTCTTTCCATCTTCCCGGACTGTACGACTTCGCATTGCGCCATACACACTGGCAATTAGCTCTGTTTCTCTTGAAATCATGTATTCTGGCACAATAATCGGAAGAATATCATAAGATGTGCTCTTTCTAAATATTGTCATTCTTCCCTCGTACATCTTGGTTCCACCGTATTCTTCATGTGAGAATACGAACCCTGCCGGGATATCGCCAGATAAAAGCACCTGGTTCTCATCTCGCATCTTCATGTGGCATATCACCTTCTTTCAAAATCTTTGTCAGCATTAAGCCAAGTGTTACGACTGTTTCTCTGAGATTCTTGTTTTCGGCTTTGAGTTTCTTTCTCTCTTTCTCGAGGTCGGAAATGATCTCACTTGCAAGTGTTGATGTTTCTGTGTTCTGGATGTGTGTTTTTGACATAAAAAATGCCCTCCTAATTATTTATTTGATAAATACAGGAAGGTGTGTTATACTTGTCCTGTATTTAACTTACCCAATTAAGTTAGATACGCGGCTCCGTGTGGTATTTCCGGTACCCATGGAGCCAACTTTTAATCTGAGTCGAGACCTAACATGGCGATACATATTTTCTTGTCAATGATTATGCTCTCGCCAGAGTTGAGGTATGCTTTGAACGCCTTTAGTCTGCCAACTAATTCGGCGTATTCCTCGGCTACGGTCTCTGCTCTGAAATCCATCTTATTTTCTTTCTCCATCACAATCCCCCTCACAATACGGACATTTGTTGTCCATCAAAATTTTGTTTAAATGGTCAGTTACTTTCTTCACATTTTCTTCCTGCTGATAACCGCCCTCTGCAATGCTATACATATCAAACTCTCTTAACGACTCTTTCTTATATATATTGATGTGTAGGCTGCATCCGATCTTGTAGTTTGCGAAATGAAATGCTACCGTTCTGCCGGTTTCTTTCTGAACCCGTCTGCATAACTGGTACAGCTCATCTACGGTCTTATCAAATTCATTCATCTTCATTAAAAATCCCTCCAAGTAATTCATTAATAAACGTTGATACAGCTTTCTTCGTTTTCTTCGCTTCCTTTTCGAACTCGCTGTCATTCATTAAGCCGATTTTTACAGCATAGTCAATCTGTTTTTTTACAAATTCCTCTTTTTCTTTCTCCATAAGGGTTTCTTTCACTGCACGAACAGCAGTTGATAAATCCGCCAGTAATTCAACTGAAGTTCCTTTAACGGAAACTGCTCCTTCTTTTGCCTTAATCATCTTTCTTTTCCTCCGATTCTTTTAATTTCATCCGGGTAGATAACCACGAATGATAATGCGAATATTACGATTGCTACTGCAACCGGCTGTGATGCACTGTCAAATCTCCAGAACGGCAAGTACGGTGACATACCGCCGATCAGAGCTGACAGGATTAATGATTTTGCCATTTTATGTCCCTCCGATATGATATTGAGTTTTATTCTGTATCTCCTTATAATGTTCTTACAGGCACCGACATGCCGAGTAACTTGAAAGGAGATAAGAATTTGATATTGCTTCCTTACATGGATGGTTTTTACCGCTCTGGTGAAAAAGTATCCGAAACTACTGTTGTCGCTTGCTGTAATTGCAATTCCAAAAGAACTGTAAAATCTGGTAAGTCCATCCCTAAGTGTTCAAAATGCAACGATTATACCTACTGGTTTAAAATCGTAATACTTTGATCACTTTCAATATCTGCGAACATCGTTTCTGGGTGATATTCATTCTTTAAATCACTGTTTGCATAATCAATGGATTCCACCTGGAAGCAGATGTTTGCACCGCTTTCGGTATTGAATACTTTCAAATACTTTTCTCCATTTTTTGAAAAACATATTACCCTTGTTTTATCTGGGATTCTCACAATCTGCGGTTTGAATATTCTTTTTAAAATTTCCTTTAATGCTTTCACTTTTCGCCTCCTCATTCACACAAATATTGGCTTCGCAATTGAAAGAATCATGGCAGCAATTCCAAGTATGATTGTGTAAGTCAGCCCTATCTTTCTTCCGCCATATTTGTTGTTCCCGTGCCAGTAAGAAACGCAACTGCAAATGGCTAACATAGCTGACATGGGAATAGCATTTAGGATATTCATCCTGTAACCTCCTGCATTTCTAACTACCTATTTAATTTGTACATCTGGGATTAATCTCTCAGGATAGAAAACTAATTCATAATGGTATTTATCTGCGCTGTTAGGTTCCGTCTGTTCCATTACATAGCAAGTCCAATCGTTCAAGTATATGTAATCCTTGTAGTAACTGTTCTCTCCGGTTTTGATTGTTACCACTAATTCGCTTGAACTGTTGTTGCTAAGTGACATATACCCTTCTGCCCGTAACATAATTGTGTCAGTTCTGGCATTAGTTACAGTAATTTTTCTGTACACATTAAACTCATTGGCTTCTTTTGATAAATTATGATTTACTGTGTCCGCTGTCGTGCAACCAGCTAATCCAAATGCTATAATTCCAGATAACAAAATTGCTGCTATTCTTTTTCTCATGTATTTCCTTTCTTGTGTTATAATCACCTCAAAGGAGGTGATAACGATGGATAAGTTACAAATCGCTCATGATTTGGCTGTTGCTAAGTTATGTGCTGAATTACCGGGAAGCCTGGACAACTCTCATATCTGCCAGAGATACTTCAAATACCGCGCAGAATTTGCCTACCTTCTGGATTCCCACGATGAAGATTACTTTCTCAATGAACTGGATAAAGAGAAAGTAAATAATTGTTCTCCATCTCAGCGCTACTTTTAATCGTTAGACTTTTCCTTGGATGTGCTCTTTGCTGTTCTGCCAATATAGAGCACATCCTTAAGGGAAAACTGAATTTTGCTATTAATTCCGTTTTCATTCCATCCGCATTCAACAATTGACTGTTTGTCGAAATTAATTTTTTCATACACCTCTGCCGGGACACGCAGCGTCTCTCCGTTTTTAAACTTGATAATTGTTTCATCGGCAATCTTCATATTCTCATCTCCTTTCGTATTTATTTCTGTGCACTCTTTTTGCTTTCACCTTTTTCTTCCGCTTCTGCGTTTTGAATGAGGCTTTCTTTCCGGTGAAGTGCTTGAAGTCGTTTGGCTGACTCATGTACGTGTTACCTCTTTTATAAATTCGTACAACGCCTTGTGAATTGGAGATTCGTCTGGAATCTTACGAATTATTTCGATAATCTTATTTTTCTTTTCCTCTAATGTCATATTCTCAAATTCATCAAATTCTTTTTTGTTCATCCTGTAACCTCCTGTTTAATCACTGGAATAACTCTATTCCGTTTCATTCCTTTCTGTGCTATACTCCTTGTGAAAGGAGAAAATGCGTGTTAGAAAAAACAGCTCATAAATTATTAAAAAAGCTTTATAAGAAACAGTTTCTAACTTTTGATGAGTGTCATAGAATCTGCCACACATCCGATGAAACGGGAAATCAATACGCTTCTTATTTGCTCGATCATGGATTAATTGAACCCCATAAATGTGGCTGCATCGGGGAACTTAACGAGCCTGTCTATGACGGATATTCAATCACACTTGATGGTGCAGGATTGATATATACAGAAAAGCGCGATTTCTGGATGTTCCTAATACCATACGTGATCACGACACTCATAGCTGTCATTGCCCTTTTGGTAGCAATGAGGAAAAGCGAACCACAAGAAGTTTTTTTCTTTTTCCCACCATTTTTCAAACTGTTCTGATGTCATACGCTTGCTGTGAGTTACATTTATAAAGAAATAAAATTCTTTCATTGTTACCCGCTGTTGTAAATAACCCATAGCAGGCTGTATGTAATCTTGCCTTGTCTTTCTCTTTATCAGCCTGTGCCACCAGTGAACGTTGTACCATGGCATCTGGTCGAATCCATCTGGCTTTTCCCCTAATCGTTCGTCCCAATTCCAATTATTTAAGTTGTCAATCATCTCGCAGATTTCCTCGTTTGAATAATTAGAAACATCTTTAAATTCCATTGCTTCTCCTTTCTCAATCGCCATCTGCCTTTTCGATTTCCTGCCCCAGAAACTTATTTACAAAATACAACTGTCCTTTCCCACTAACTTTTGTCGTGCGTGTGATTCTGACCGAACCATCTGGATTCTGAACATTGGATTCTTTGATTTCGAATAATCCCTGCTCAACATACTTCTGCTTCGGCATATTTCGTGAGCTTCCGGAAACCATCAGGTAGCCATTGTCTCTCATCCACTGGAATAATCGTTTCTGTCCTATCTGGTACCCGTTCTGGCAGATAAGTTTCGCCAAGTCTCCGATAAGAATTGATGTGTGACTTGCAGATACCGCATCTGCGAAGATTGTCTTTGGTCTATCCTGTTCGATTTTAGCTTTCTGCTGTTCAATAATCTGGTTCTTATGTTCGATAGTTTTTTGCGCTACCAGAATAGCTTTAGCCATCAATTCTGAATCAGACAAATTTTCCTGCCCCATAATATAACCGCCATTGTGATGGATTGCCGGAAGGACCTCATCGAATACCCACTTTTCGAATCTTTCAGCTGATGGAAGTTTGCTACGAACAGTAAGGCGGTATATATCACCCTCTGGGATGACTTTTAATTCCTGTTCGCCTCCATCGGTAAGGTATCGGTGTTTTACCGACCCCTTGCAATGCGCCGTAACTGCGTCTGCTGGTCTTTTGTATCCCAGTGCTCTCGCTACATCATTCGCTACAAAGTACGGTTTCCTGTCAATTTCCACTGTCCGAACTTCTCCGAACTCTTCTGAGTTAAAAATCTGTAAGCTGTTCATTTATCTCCTTTCGTGTAATATATTTAAGTCGCATTATTGCGACTATGATGTAAAAAAAATATCTATAGCTTCCTCTTTGCTTAAAGGAACTGCATTTACAATTCCGTGGATTTCTCCGATTGTAAATTTCTCTCCGCCATCTTTTAGTTTTCTGTAGAATGTGCTTCTGTCCATTCCAATTGCATTTGCAACAGCTTCCTGAGTGTTTCCACGTTCAACGATTTTTCCTTTAAGTCTAGCTATATTAACAACCATTCGCGCTCCTCCTTTCTAGTAGCATTAATGCAACTTTGTAATTATACATTACACCAAAGTGTCGCATATGTCAACATATAAAATCGCATTTTTGCAATTATTTTTGTTGCACTTTTGCATCATTAGTGTTATTATGTATTCAGAAAGGAGGTGTGAAAAATGTCGGAAACTGGCGAACGAATAAAAGAAAGAAGAAAACAACTTAATATGAGCGCTGATGAGTTGGCAGAAAAATTGGGAGTGTCAAGGTCTACTATATTCAGATATGAAAAAGGCGATATTGATAAAGTTCCTGCCGAATATATGAATGTATTAGCAAAAGCACTTAGCACGACACCCGCTTGTTTAATGGGATGGGAGGAAAATTTAGAAACAGACACAGATTTTATTCCAAAATTGATGTCAAATTCAAATGTCGTTGAACATGTTAAGTTGCTAATTGAATTAAGCGAATCTGATAAGAAAAGCGTTTTCGACATGATTGAATTTCTTCACAAAAAAGGCAGGGATTAATTCCCTGTCTTTTTCTAATATCCCCATTGACTCTTGAATGAAACAATCATGTTGTACAAGAATTTCATAAATTTTTCACTATCTATCTTTTGCACCATTTCAATAATCTCTTTCTTATAATCCATAAATAGCCCTCCCTGTCACAACTACCACCTATACCACAGTATATGTCCGGCTTGTGGGAAATAGAACCGAACATCAGTTCGTTTTCAACATTATACCACCGATATTTCCCCTTGGCAACTGCCAAATATACACATGGACTTTTGCTATTTCGTAGGCAAACTTCGCAATTTCAAAGAAAATTGTGCTTTTGCGAATATAACATCTGACATTGCAAATTTCCTTGGTCTCATTCAGTTCCTGCGTCTGGGCGGGATAAATTTGTTTCGCAGCTTCTTTTGTGATCTGCACATCTCTGCGGTGACGTTCTGCTATATCATGTGACGGTATATGCACCGCACAGAATATTTCGTAAAATATCAGGATGAGTACGACTATCCTGTATCTGTTCTTCTCCATTATTACCAACTCTTTCTAAAAATATATCACGCATTATAGCACAAACTTGTATAGTTTTTCTTGAAAGTGCAAAATCATGGAGTTTTTCTGCAAAAATAATCTACTTTTTTGATGTTTTACTATACACAGTTTGTATGAAGTGGTATAATATTGTAAAATTTTAACAAGGGAGGGGATTGTATGAGCAAAGGTGAAAAGAAGAAAGATTCAACCCTGAGCGTCATTTCCTGTATTCTGGCAGGTGTGGCATTCATTCTTCCGTTGCCAATTATCCTGTCGTTTCCTCTGGCTCTGGCAGGAGCAATTGTAGGATTAGTAGATATTGGCACAAAGAAAGAGGAATATAGGCATATTGGCTCATGGTTCGGAATTATTGTCGGAATCATTGAAGTAGTTTTTATTGCAGTGCAGTATATGAGATTTATTTAAGAACAATTGGAGGGCATGATATGAAGAAAAAGATTATTGCATTAGTTTTATGTGGTGTTATGGCTCTGAGTGTCCCTGTATACGCCAAAGGCGGAAGCGTTTCACTCAGTTCTGATGAATTGCAAGTGCCAAAAACAGAGCAGAAAAAAGACAAAAAAGAGAGCAAAAAGAAAAAGAACCAAGATATTACTGTAACGCAGAGCGGTTGGACTATTCAGACAAGTGATTATGATAACGACCGATATGTTTTATATGGAGCTAAGGTTACTAGCTCTAGCCCTAAAAAATATGGATATGTAACTTTAAATATCGTTGTAAAAGATGCTAACGGTAAAATACTAAAGAGCACTGATGATACATTTTCATCTATTGTTCCGGGAGATACTGTATTTTCGGCAGATAAAATTTACATTGGTCAATATGACCCAGCGTCTGTCGAGTTTTCTGTTTCATATGAAGACTCAGACTTTTTAGAGTCCGTTTCTGGCGACTCTGGAACGGATGCTTTTTCATTGTCAAACTTATCTGAAATGACAGACGAATACAGTTACACCACAATTACCGGTGAGATTGAAAGTGAAGCCCCTGATAGCTGCACTTCCGCTTGCGTGACTGTTATTCTTAAACAAGGTGATGATATTGTCGGCGGTTTTTATGGCTATGTTGACGTGACAAGTGGCGAAACAACAGCTTTTGAAATCTCTGATTATGATCTGCCAGAACATGATAATGTAGAGATTTCAGCACGTTCAACATGGTAGGTAAAAACATGGGAAAAGATAAACGCAAAAATTCTACTTTAGGGATTGTTTCATTCGTAATGGCTATCGTAGGCACAATTATTCCTATGCCAATAATTTTGATTTTTCTAATGGGAGTGGCTTCTGTAATTACAGGGCTTACTGATCTGTTAAGAAATGATACATCAGTAAAACATTTCTGCTCGTTTTTTGGAATGTTAATTGGCGCAGGCTTAGCAATATTTGTAGCATTAGGATATTTTACATTTGTATAAATTGGAAAGAGGGGACATTCATTCCCCTCTTTCTCTTTGCCTGTCGTTCTTACAGGCAGTTTCTTTATCCACACATCCACCCGGACACAGAAACCAATTTTGCGAATTTTGTCAAACTTTAATGCTTTACACTAACAATTTCAAGTGCTACACTTTGTTTGTGGGACAATAATACCACAAACAGGAAGAAAAATGTGTGTACTGTCAAAATCATTGCGTATTTTGACAAAATTGAGACTACGAAAGGAGGGCGCGCATATGAGAATAGCCATATGTGACGATAATCAGCTTGAAGTTGACTTGTTTAAAGAGCACATATCGGGATTCTTGCGGCGCAAAGGAGATTACCGGTATGAAATTAGCGAATATTCGGCGGGCTATCCGCTTGTTGAAGATGTGAAAGAGGGTAAATGGTACGATGTAATTGTACTGGATATGATTCTGGAAAAGGAGAACGGTCTGGAAATTGCAAACCAGCTCCGGGATGTTGGATATGATGGAAAGATTATATTCTGGACAGCCGACGATTCTCATTTGCAAGAAGCATTTGACGTCGGTGCTATGCAGTATGTGGTCAAGGGCAAGGAATACGGCAGAATATACCGAGCTATTGACGAGATTCTGTCACAGATGAAAGATGAAACATTGACGTTCAAATTCCGCGGGCAGATTAACCGGCTCAAATATGATGAAATCGAGTACATTGAAAGCCAGGCAAGGGTCTGTCATATTTTTGCGACAGATAACCGATGTTTCGTGACCACTTGCAAACTGAACGATCTGGAAGAAAAGCTGTCTGATAAGCGATTTTTGCGTTGCCATCAGAGCTATCTGGCGAACATGGATCACATTCAGTCGGCAGGTGATAATTTTGTCATGGATTCCGGGGATGTTGTTCAGATAAGAAAAAATGGGGCAAGGGAAATCAAAGAAAAATATGAAAATTACATAATGAGATAAATAAAAACCGCCAGCGTCCGGAGGGAATTAACCGGGCTTACTGGCGGTTTCTGCTCACAAAGGGTGAATGTATGGAACAAAATTATTATATCATTTTACCTGTTATATTACAAGCGTCATTTGGCCATTTCTGTGATTCTTTTGAATGTTCCTTTTGGGATAAATTCAAAAACAAATCCCTCATCATTCGGATAAGGGATGCGGATGAAGTACCATCTTAACCCTGCACTATCTGTCTCTACATACTTCATAACTTCCACAACTGCACCTTTTTTCAGCTTTGGAAACAGTTTAGATGGGCTTTTTTTATTAGATTTTGTATAACATTTTGTGTCCTTTTTTATCTGCGCAATGTAGGCTCTGGTGTTCATTTTTGAGTTTTGGTTTGGTGTCGCAGTGTCTCCAGATAATGAACCACTGGTAATTGCAATTGCCACATGATGATTGTCATTCAGGAGAACATCACCTGCCTTAATATAATCGCCAGACTTTAGATATTTTGAGTCTGTCAGTACTTTCGCACCTACATCTTTCAGCGCCTGTCGCATATCGTAAGTAGTCAAATAAATGCTAACTGCTTTCAACTTTGCATTGTCCAGACGGTATCCTGCTCCTTTAATAATTGCTGCTGTACTGGCACTACAATCACTCTCGCAGTCTTTTTTTATTTTAGCAGGGTCATATCCATTGACTTTAAGCTGTTGCCAAAATGTGTATCTATCATTATTATTTCCCACGGTTCCCATATCGTAACCAACATGGTTGTTTTGAGCCGTTTTCGTTGCCATATCTGCAATCATATCGGCAATTGTTTTATCTTCAAATCTCAGAACGCAGAGCCATGGTCTGCTGTACCAATTCATGATTTGATATTCTGTTCCGGTCTGATCGCCGGCTTTTCCACCTGCATATCTGCCGTTCTCGTCATGCCCGCAATTACTAATTTTTACTGTTGCCATTTGTTGTACCTCGCTTTCTGGAAAATGTGTTTTTAGTGCATTATAAACAAATCTCTGCCGGCTCTTATATGCCCCGACCTGGTTCCCTGTATCGGTCTGGCAGGCTGCATAGAGATTGTCAAGTGTGTATGGCTTCTGAGTCTTTGCCAAAATCCGGGTTACTGCTCCTAGTCCACCTTGGTGTCTGAAGTTCACACACATAGCTTGCGCTCTAGCGTCCGTAACGCCCCTTTTAAGGGCTTCATCTGCATAGGCGGCTAATTGTTCATCCATAAGGCTATCTTGGCATTTAATACCCGTTTTGGACGATATAAGCCGTACTATAAGCTTGGCAAACTGACTTTTAGAAGAAATGTTGTAACAACTCCAATCTTCGTTCTGCACCTGTTCCCATAATCCGATATTATCTAACCGGTCCCATGCTTCCAGGTCAGCATCATGAATCCGTTTCAAAAGTGTTTGTGCTTCGGTTGCGTACCACTGCCCGGCCCCGATTGTAATTGCGTGTTCTTCAGAAGAATTGGTATAGGCTTCTGTGAAGTCCGAATAATCCTGCTGTAAATAAACCTGTCCGCCGGTTTCGACCGCATAAATAATCTTTCTGAGAACTACTTTCTGCTCGTTTGTCATTACAATTCGCTCCTTTCATTGTTTTTCGAATCTGTATTTTTGCTGAATGCTCGGATATTTATTGTGATCAACTTCGCTCATAAACATATCAAGCGATCTGGCATATAATTTCCTGCTTCCATACAACGCCCTGTAAATCATCATGTTTTCTTTACTTTCCGTATGTTCAGCCAATCCAACAATTTCATACAGATAGTCATTTGTTCCCGGATTCCTGATTTTTTCCCGTTTGAAATGCCTTACGATTGTTCCTGGTTCTGGGATGTTCCTGCCATATTTATTCATGCACGTTGCTCCTTTCTGTTAAATATGCCTTGTAAGCTCCGTATCTACCCTTAGAATCAATTTTAATATATCATTCGAGGATTTTATTGAATTGCACGTAAAATCGTTGTATGAGTCAAATACACGGCAGATAATAAAAATGGTTCATTTTGGGCTGAAATGAATTAAGAATGTCAGGGTCAAATAAGCCTTATTTGACGATTAATATATATCTCGTATATA
>OGMP01001260.1_pt1 | contig 20806 bp, 16 predicted proteins | sample 1573261 | NCBI WGS metagenome assembly OGMP01 (sample SAMEA2581878, study PRJEB24529) | metagenome | biome: Human gut stool | place: China | collected 2011 | reverse complement strand
TATGAATCTTTCGGAATACAGCCGCCGTCCGAGCGGCGAAGTGCGCATCGGGCGGGTCGTGATCGGCGGCGGGCATCCTGTCGCCGTGCAGTCGATGACCAATACCGACACCAACGATACCGAAGCCTGCGCGGCCCAGATCGAGCGGATCGACCGTGCCGGAGGCGGGATCGTGCGTCTCACGGCGCAGGGCCGCCGCGAGGGCGAGAATCTCGCAAACATTGTACGGAGAGTGCGTGAAGACGGTTTCGACACGGCGATCGTCGCCGACATCCACTTCGTGCCGGAGGTCGCCGCCATCGCCGCGCAATATGTTGACAAGGTGCGCATCAACCCCGGCAATTACCGTACGGATCACGGCGAGCTGGAGGCACTGATCGCCCAATGCCGCGAGCGGGGCGTCGCACTGCGCATCGGCGTCAATCACGGGTCGCTCTCGAAACGCGTCTTCGACCGCTGGGGCGATACGCCGCAGGGCATGGTCGTCTCGGCGATGGAGTTTCTGCGGGTCTGCAAGGCGCAGGGGTTCGATCAGGTCGTCGTGTCGATGAAGTCGAGCAACACGCGGGTCATGGTCGCCGCCTATCGTCTCTTGGTCGAAGCGATGGACGCCGAAGATATGCACTATCCGATTCATCTGGGCGTTACCGAGGCCGGAAACGGCATCGAGGGGCGCATCAAGAGCGCCGTGGGCATCGGGGCGTTGATGGCCGACGGCATCGGCGATACGATCCGCGTTTCGCTGACCGAAGCGCCCGAAAACGAAATCCCCGTCGCCGAACTGCTGGTGAAGCATTTCGCCCGGCGGCCGGGCAAATTCCCCGTACTGCATCCCGAACGCTATTCGCCGACCGAATACCGTCGCCGTACGAACGTCGCGGTGCCGGTCGTCCACACCGAGCCGCTGGAGGGCTTTTGCGTGATCGAAGCTGTGTCGGAGAATCCCACGGCCGAACTGCGGGCCGCGATCCTGAACCTCGACACGCCCCGGCCCGTCGTGGTCAAACGCCGTTACGGGGAGACTTCGCCGGAGACGCTGGCTGTCAAGGCCGCCGCCGATCTGGGCGTGCTGTTTCTCGACGGGCTGGCCGACGGCATCTGGATCGACGCGCCGGGCTTCGCGGAGGAAGAGATCCGCAATATCGAGCTGATGATCCTGCAGGCGGTGCGCGTGCGCTTCTCGCACACCGAATATATCGCCTGTCCGAGCTGCGGCCGCACGCTTTACGACATTGAGAAGACCCTCGCCGCCGTCAAGTCGCGCACGTCGCATCTGAAAAACCTCAAGATCGGCGTCATGGGCTGTATCGTGAACGGTCCCGGCGAGATGGCCGACGCCGATTACGGCTACGTGGGCGCTGCTCCGGGGCGCATCACGCTCTACAAGGGCCGTACGGTCGTCGAGCGCAACATACCGCAGGAGGAGGCGCTCGACCGGCTCGTCGAACTGATCCGGGACAACGGCGACTGGGTGGAGCCATGACCGTTCTGCCCTTGGCATACCTCCCCTCGGTCGAGTACTTCGCGCATCTGCTGCGCGGAGGGTGCGTCGTCGATCTGGGCGAACACTTCGTGAAGCGTTCGGAGCGCAACCGCGCCCGCATTCTCGCCACCGACGGTGTGATGGAGCTGACGGTGCATGTGCGCAATGCCAACCGGCCCCGCCAGCCGGTGCGCGACGTGCGGATCGACTATTCGAAACGCTGGCAGCATCAGCATTGGGGCGCGCTGGTCGCTTCGTACAAGGGATCGCCCTATTTCGATTTCTACGCCGAATATTTCGAGCCTTTCTACCGCCGGGAGTACGGATTTCTGGCCGATTACAACCGCGGACTGCTCGAACTGCTCTGTTCGCTGACGCATGTCCCGATGCCGGACTTTTCCGAGAGCTATGTCGATGCCGCCGCCGGGGACCTCGACCTGCGTCCCAAGCGCAAAAAAGAGGGTCCGGCGTTTATCGCCGAACCCTATGTGCAGGTCTTTTCCGACCGCATGCCTTTCCAGCCTAATTTGTCTGTTGCGGACCTGCTGTTCGCCGAGGGACCGGCTGCCGCTTCGGTTTTAGCACGTTGCCGACTCTGAGCGTTACGCTGTCGCACTGCTCCCCGGCCACTGCTTTCACCTGCACGATACCCTGTATTTCCACCGAGTCGGAGCGGTACTGGCAGGCGGCGTATTGGGTCATCGCCACGGTGTCCGCGCCCACGAACAGCGTAGGCGCTCCGACCGACGAATAGACGCTGAACGCCTGCCGGTTGCGGTCGCGCAGGCTGCGCCGCTTGTCGACGATGTGCAGCGTCGGCTTCCGTTCGTTCCACAAAGCCCTGTATAAGTAGTATGCGTCCTTGCGCTCGCGGCGGTCGATCGTCACCAGTCCCTCGCCGTTGATGCCATAGGGACGGCGCGCCGAACCGTAATCGAACATGTTGTTGATCCACGTGCCCCAGAAGAGCGAATCGTTCTGCAGGTTCTTCACGTATTCCTCGTGGAAGCGCGTCTGGCGCTCTTCGGGCATCCAGTTCGAGCGAGGTGCGGCCTGCGCCGTGTAGCTCTTGTGGCCGATGAAGCCGCTGCCTCCGTAACATACGCCCGAACGGAGGTTGGACCAGTTCTTCTGCAGCTGGTTGCGCCATACGGCCACGTCGTCGGTCGAGCCTTTGCGCCAGCCGACGTCCTGCCGCCAGACGATCAGGTCGGTGATGAAGTTGATGCCGCCGTTCTGGTCGCTGCACGCCACCGTCGGACGCGAACGGTCCATTTCGTGGGCCGTGTCGTTGAGCCGGCGCAGGTAGGGCGTCACGTCGTCGCCGCGCATCCAGAGCCGTGAGAAGATACCCCACATCACCACCGAAGGGTGGTTGTAGTTCTGGGCGATGATCTCCTGCAGCTGCTGTATGCCGTTCTGCTCGAACTGAGGCGTGGCGTAATAGGCCACGTCTCCCAGAAACGAGGAGCGGTGCAGCGGAGAGTCGATCCAGACCAGCAGGCCCTGCTCGTCGCAGCGGTCGTAGAGGTATTGTGCGTGCGGCATGACGGCCGAACGCAGGGCGTTGGCTCCCAGATCGCGGATCTGCTGCAGGTCGGCGTCGTAATCCTGCGCCAGAACCGCGCCGCCCGAAATGGCGTTGTCGTGGTAGAGCGTCACGCCGTGAACCGGAATGCGCTCGCCGTTGATCGTAAGGCCGCCCGCCGTTGTTACCTGAATGTTCCGGAATCCCGTGCGTACCGTCACGCTGTCCGTTACGGTCTCTTCGCCGATGCTGGCCGTTACCCGGTAGAGCGCCGGTGAGGAGGGGCTCCACAACTGCGGATCGGCGATCGAGAAGGGTATGACGACGGGTCTGCCGTCGAGACGGGTTTTCTGCCGTTTGGTGAAGACCTTCCGGCCGTTGGGGGCCGTGATGTCGAGCGTCAGCATGCAGGTGCTTTCGCCCGCCGAGGTGAGGTATATTTCCGCCTCGCCTTCGACCAGCGCGCTGGTGACCGAATTCTGGCGCACGAGTACGCCCTCCGAACCGAGGTGGAGCGGTGAAACGGCCGTCTTTCCGGTCAGGATCAGCTCCGCTTCGCGGTAGATGCCGCCGTAAAGATTCATGTCGGTCGAAGCGGGGAGCACGTCGTCGCGGCTGTTGTTGCTCACCACGACCAGCAGCGCATTGTCCTCGCCGAAGCGTATCTTGTCGGTGATTTCGAAGGTGAAGGCCGTGGACCCGCCGCGGTGTGCGCCGACATGATAGCCGTTCACGAAGAGGTCGGCGACGTTCTGCACGCCGTAGAACTTCACGAACAACCGTTTCGATGCCCATTCGGCGGGTATATACATGTCGTTCTGATAGTTGGCGGTCGTTTCGAGGAAATGGCCGCCGGCTCCCGTGTCGGTGTTCCATGTGTGGGGCAGGGTTACGTGCCGGGCGTTGTCGCTGCTGTTCTCCGACTTGAAGAAGAAACGCCATCCTTCGTTGAGCGGAAATACCTCGCGGGCCTGCACCGAAGCGCAGGCGGCAAGGAGCAAGAGTGTTGCTATGTATCTTTTCATGGTTCCCGAATTTATTATGCGTCCGCATGCAAAGATAATACAACATCGGTTCAAAATCAAATTTTTGAGAGGTGCGCTCTCCGGCGGCGCCGGACGCGAGGCTGTTGTCGGACGGGTGCCGGTAAACGAATAATCGTCGTCTGCGCATCGCCCAGCCGTATCGTGGGGCGGATTTCGAAACGGCGATTGGCCGGACAGACGGCCCGGCCGGCGGCGGAGTCCGTGCCGGCGGCCGCAGTGTGCCGGAGAGACGGAAGAATATTGCGGAGATTCCGGATAAAAAAAGCGGCAGACCGCGCCTCTTCGGTCTGCCGCAAGCAGGAATGTTACTTGAAATGGGAGTTGTTGTTAACCAAAAAAACTTTGGGATGTGCTGTTCCTGCTTTGGGGATTTGATTTCCCGCGCTCCCGGCACCGCCCCGAAGGACGGCGCCGGATTTCGCAGAAAAGGGGGATTATTATTTTTTGTTGTCGAACGTCAGCGTGATGTTCATCGGGTACTCCTTCTTCGCGTACTCTTTGGTTGCATCCAGCGAATACTTGTAGGTGAAGGTTACCTGAATCTGAGCTGTTACCTTACCGCCCAGCAGGTCGTCGGATTCGGCAACAGTCATTGTACCGGTGGCCTGATCGAAGTTGAAGCGCGAGAAGTCCGTTGTGCCGGGTACGGCGCTCGAATACGAAGCTTTACCGAACTTAACCTCGAATTCGTATGCACCCGTCGCCAAATCAGTTTCGCCACCTGCACTAACCAGTTCATTACCGAAGATGTCGCGCGGGAGCATGGCTTTCGGAGTGCCATAGTTTTTAGCGGCCAGTACTTTCTCCCAAACATTGACAGTTGCAGCCGTTTTGACAGCGATCGGCGTGGCGAGTGTGGTGAAGTTCGTGCCCCAGCTTGTGATGTCGATCGGGTTGGTGAGGATAACCTTGAAGGTCTTCGAATCGACGGGCAGACCTTCGTAGGTCATCTCGGCAACTACGTCTACGGAGTTCAGACCGCAGCCGCTCCAGTCCATCGTCCAAGCTGCCGGCACTGTAACGTCGGTTCCGTTGGTGATAACCGGTACCGGAGTTACCGAAGGCGTCGTTGCTGCCAGCGAGAACGTTAGACCGACCTTCGCAGCATCGGCATCCTCAGGATAAGCCGCATTGTAGGCGTTGGTCAGGGTGATGGTTTCGACCGTGAAACTGTTGCTGTTCTTGTCTGCCGTACCCATGACAACTACGTTGCCCTCGGCATTGACGCTGGTACCCTTGGCCAGATAGAAGCCTTGATCCTTGTTGATCGTTACGCTGCCCTCGATTGCGATTGAGAAGACTGCATCTGCGATTTTGTAGCAAGCGCCTTCGGGTGCCGTGAAAGTATAGGCTTCTGCCTTGTCGAAGTCTACATAAGTGCGCTGGAAGTCTACGCACAGACGGTCGCGAATAGCCCCTCCTGTCTGACCGATTCCGTTGTAACGGACGGCGGCTTCAAGAGCCTGAGTCGTGGCGTTTTTCTGCTCGTTGTTCTTCATTTCGCCGGGGTTGGTGCTCTGACGCATGAAAGCGAGGAATTCATTGGCATCGGCGAAGAAGGTCTGATCATCGGGAAGCAGTTCGTAAACGGCTTCTTTCGCAAAATTTTCCTGTGCGATAACCGTCAGAGCCTTTCCTCCATAAGTTGCGATCTTGGCCTCAGGCATATTCAGCGTATATTTGAGATCGGTAGGCAGGCCCGTGAAGGTGATCTTGCCTTTCAGCGTGATCTCCTCGGCCTGACCGAGAGCTATGGTCTTCTCGATATTGAGTGTGCCAGAACCGCCTCTATAGCCGCCAATCCAATAGTCGAAGAACTTGGCGTCGCCGTCGGTGTTGATCGTCGGGAGATTTACGGACTGAATCTGAATACCCTTGTTAACCGTTCCGGCTTCGTCTCCGTAGGTGACGGTCCATGCGTTATCTGCTGCAACCGAGGCCTTGAACAGGTCGTACTGAGCCTTTGTGAGTTTATTAGCTCCGGCAGCATCGAAGACGATGTTCTGGATAAGATAAGCGCCACTCGTCGAGTAAATCGAGTAGTTCCATGTAGCGCCGGCATTGAGGTTCTCGATGGCGGGCAGCTGGAAGGGCTTGAGGGTGGTTGTTGCGGTATAAACATCGCCATTGTTTGTTGCAATGTTCTTAGTTCCGTCAACAGCGTGGATGGCGGTTTTAACCTGATCCTCGATGGTTTTTCCTACGTTGGAGGCAACACCCTCCTCGATCGTGATTTCGACGAGTTGTCCTTTAGCCGCGGCATCTTTCATCGGCTCGGCGGGATCGAAAGCAACCTTCGTCATACCCGAAGCAACGGTCCAAGAGTTGCGGGTGTAAACAGGCGTTGCATCAAGCTTTACGTCCCATTTGCCCTGCTCTGCAGCTTTATTGAGCGAAATGATAGTCTCTCCCATTTTGTAAGCGAAGAGGTATCCGTCGAACATGGTCAGCGGCTCTTTCTGGTTGTAGATCATTTCGTACGCGGCGCCGTCAGTGGGGAACTCAACGAATTTTTTCTCTTCGCCTTCACCTTCTTCCTTGGCAAGGACGATATTGTCGATAACGTTGTCGTCGTCACCTATGGTAGGAATGTAGGCAGTCGTGTATTCGATGCTGGTGTCGACCGAGGAGTCTTCGGCAGTCGACGATTTGCTGATCACCTTCAGTGCGATAGCATAAGTCTAGGCGTCTGCAGAAGGAGCTGCTTCGGCCGGATAGGTATAGTCCGTGCTTACGAACATCGTGATCTTACCGTCTGCAGATCCGACGACATCGCCTTCGATCTCGAATTTGGGTGTCTCGGCGCGCGTAACCTTTTCGGGAACGAACGAGAATACGTTTTTTGTAGCATTGTGCTGAGCGGCAAGTTTCGTCGCCAGCGTTTTGGGAGAAACAAGGAAGGTCATCTGGCTTTTGGCTCCCGTCGTCAGACGAATAAGGTCATCACCTGCCGAGAGAACGATACCGCCGAAATTGGCAATGCCATTGATGTTTTTGGGGACATAAACAAGCGACTGGATGCGGCCGGCCAGATCGCTTACCAGACCTTCGAGCGCATCGATGCGGAGTTCGAGGGCGTCGATCTGGTCCTGCAATTTCTTTTCGAGAGCGTCGAGTTTCGATTTGAGTTTTTCGTCGATAAGACCGCCCTCAGCGAGAGCCGAAGAGATGATGCCGTTTACGCCGGTGAGGAACTCTGTGCATTCTGCGTTATAGGTGCCCTTAACTTCGGCGAACGTCGTCTTGGCATCGATGGCCTCCTGCAGGCGCTGTTCGAGCAGAGCCAGCGTGCCGCCCTCCTTGGTCATCTCCTCTTTCCATGCTTCGAGCGCGTCGATCTCGCCTTCGGCAGCGTCTACGCGACCTTCGATGTCGGTCTTGAACTCGCCGTAAGCCTCAAGGAACGTTTCGTAAGTCTCCTTCAGCAGGTAGTCGTCGAGCATGGCTACCACGTCAGCCTTGGCGGCGTCGATGTAGCCCTTGATCGTCTGCCCTTCGGGGAATCCGGCGCAGAGAGCCTCCAGCACCGAAATGGCCTGAGCATTTGCCTGAAGCGTCTCGTTGGTTGCCTGCGTGAATGCATTGTAGTCCGACTTGTCTACCTTACCGGCGATTTGCTCCTTCATCGTCCCGATCTGCGCCTCGATGGCGTCGATCGCCTCGTTGCAGGCCGTGATCTTGGCGTCTAATGCGGCGATTTCACCTGCGAATTTGGCATCCAGCGCGGCAAGTTTCTGATCGATGATCGTTTTGGGGTAATAGTTGGCCGCCAAATCATCGGCAACCTTCTTGATTTCGGCCTTGAGAGCGGTGTTGTAACCTTCGACCTTGCTGCTCAGAGCATTCAGGTCGCCCGTGAGTTTCTGGATGTCCGCATCGTGCGTGTCTTTCAGCGACTTGATCGAGGCTTCGAGTGCGCTCTTCGCTGCAGCCAGATCCGAAGCCTGTTTTTCCAAGGCACTCTTAAGTTCTGCGTCAGCAGCTTTATAAGCGGCTTCAAGTGAGCTAATCGACGAGTTGATCGCGGCAATCTGCTGTTCGACGCTGGCGAGCTTGCCTGTTTCCAACTGGTCGAGACGACCGTTCACTTTGTCGATGTCGTCGTCGTAGTCTTTACAACCGACACCGGCTAACATTGTTCCGGTTAAGAACAGTGCAAGAAATTTTCTGAATAAGTTTTTTTTCATAGTAATGAAGAATTGAAATGGAATTGTTTTTTGTGTTGACGCATTAGTTATCAATAGAGTGACGTATCTATTCTCTTTCGGTTACGGGCACATTTTTTGCAGAGTGACGCAGACTCTGCAGACCGTGTTGCACGTTAATTATCAATAAAGTGACGCATTCTTTATTATATGTGTGACGCATTAGTTTTCAGTAATATCGGATAAATCATGGTATCATATATGATACGCATGGTGCAAATATATATATAAAAATTTGCACAACAAAATTTTTATCCAAATTTTTGAAATGGGAGTTGTTTATGAGGAGGAGGTATCCTATATCTCCTCCAGGATCAGAGAGTTGAGGAGGGAGAGACGTCTGACGGTACAGGAACTCGCATACCGTTGCGACATGGAAAGATCCAATTTGAGCCGTATCGAAGCGGGACGCACGAACCTTACGGTCAAAACGATGTGTATTATATGTAACGCGTTGAATGTGAGCTTGAGGGATGTTATTCGGTAACAGGGATATACCTATATTATATATTTCTGCACCGTTGTAGGAAGAGTTCTTTTTTTAGGCTATTTAGGTAAATTGTCGTATATTTACCAACCAAATGAAATAAGAACCCGCTGTTTGTGAATACAATCGATTTGATCGTCTGCCTTATTCTGGCACTGGCCGTATGGAACGGCTGGCGCCAAGGCTTTGTCATGCAGATATGTTCGCTGGCCGGAATCGTCGCAGGCATCTGGCTTGCTTCACGTTACGGCGTTTATGTCGGGGAGTGGCTGAAGCTGGACGAGACGGTATCCGCAGCCGGCGGATTCGTCGTGGTCCTGCTGGCCGTGATTCTTCTGGTGGCCGTTGCCGGACGGCTGGTACGCAAGTTGTTTCACTTCGCGGGATTCGGGATTCCCGACATCGTGCTGGGCATCGCGGTGTCGGTGCTGAAATACATGCTGGTGCTGAGCGTATTGTTCTCGGCGTTCGATTCGCTCAACGAGGATTACACGCTCGTCGGCCCGCAGACGATCGAGAAATCGAAGAGTTACAAGCCCGTCATGCGCCTGTCCGAAGCCGTTTTTCCCTTCTTGGAATGGGTCGGCGAACAGGTGCCGCAGGAACAAAACGAGGATTAGCCGATGGAAAACCGATTTACCGGAACAGTGGTGCGCGCCACCGGAAGCTGGTACGACGTCCTGCACGACGGCGCGGTCGTCCGCTGCCGTATCCGGGGCCGGCTGCGGCTGCGGGGCGTACGTTCGACCAATCCGGTCGTGGTGGGCGACGAAGTGACCTGCGAGGCCGACGCAGGGGGCGATTACGTCATCTGCGACATTTCGCCCCGCCGCAACTACGTCATCCGCCGGGCGTCGAATCTCTCGAAGGAGTCGCATATCATCGCGGCCAACGTCGATCAGGCTCTGCTGATGGCGACGCTGCGTTCTCCTGAAACCGCCACGGAGTTCGTGGACCGGTTTCTGGTGACCTGCGAAGCCTATAAGGTGCCCGTCACGATCCTGCTTTCGAAAATCGACCTGCAGGACCCGCAGGCCGTCGCAGACTTTCATGCCGTGTACGAAAGCGCCGGATACCGCGTCATGGAGGTTTCCTCCGCCACGGGCGAAGGTGTCGGTGCGGTACACGAGCTGCTCAAAGGGCGTACGACCCTCGTTTCGGGCAATTCGGGCGTCGGAAAATCGACGCTCATCCGCGCCATCGACCCCTCGCTGGACATCCGTACGGGCGAAATCTCCGAGAGCCACCACAAGGGACGGCACACGACGACCTTTTCGACGATGTATCCGTTGGCCGAAGGCGGTGCGGTGATCGACACACCGGGCATCAAGGGCTTCGGGCTGATCGACATCGACGATGCCGAATTGTGGCATTACTTCCCCGAAATGATGCGCACGGCCTCCGACTGCCGGTTTTACAACTGTACCCACACCCACGAACCGGGATGTGCGGTGGTCGAAGCCGTCGAACGGGGGCAGATCGCCTATCCCCGCTACGAAAGTTACCTCAAAATACTCGATGAAGATGAAAAATACCGCAAATAAGGGTGCTGAATGGTACGCCGAACGTATCGCCTGCCTTGCGGAGTTCACGACCTCTGAGCGTTATGAAGTACTCCGCCGCACGGTCGCCATGCGTACGCGCTACATGACCGTGCTGGCCGAGAATATGTACCACGGGCAGAACGCCGCCGCCCTGATCCGCCACTGCGAGGCGTTCGGCGTGCAGGAGATGCACACCGTCGAGACGCTGTGCCGCTTCGAACCCAATCCCGACATCGTGCGCGGCACCGACCAATGGGTCGATGTCCGGCGTCATCCCTCGACGGGAGAAGCCCTCGCCGCACTGCGCAGTGCGGGATACCGCATCGTTGCGACGACGCCCCACCGCGAAGACGTGACGCCCGAAACGTTCGACGTCGCCGCAGGGCCTTTCGCACTGGTTTTCGGCACCGAACACGCCGGAATCTCGGACGAGGTGATCGCCGGAGCCGACGAATTCCTGCGCATCCCGATGTGCGGCATGGTCGAGAGCCTGAATGTTTCGGCGTCGGCCGCGATCCTGATCTACATGCTCTCCGAGCGGATGCGGCTCACGGTCGGGGAGTGGCGCATGACCGACGCGCAGCAAGCCGAGACCCTCTTCGGCTGGATGCGCCGCAGCGTGAAGGATGCGGACGCGATATTGCAGCGGAAATTCAAAGATTGACAATGAATACCATTTTACGCAAACAATTTCTGGCTCACGTGGGCCAGACTTCGCCGTCGCCGATGCTCGTCGAAGTCGAACGCGCCGAAGGGACGTTTTTCTACACGCCCGAAGGCAAGCGTTACTACGACTTGGTGGCGGGCGTCTCGGTGAGCAACGTCGGTCACTGCAATCCCGCCGTGGTGCGGGCCGTGCAGGAGCAGGCGGCGCGCTATATGCACGTGATGGTCTACGGCGAGCTGGTCGAGACGCCGCAGGTGGAATATGCCTCGAAGCTCGCGTCGCTGCTGCCCGGAGAACTCGAAAGCGTCTATTTCGTCAATTCGGGGGCCGAAGCGGTCGAGGGCGCTTTGAAGCTGGCCAAGCGTTTCACGGGCCGCACGGAGCTGATCTCCATGCGCCGCGCCTACCACGGTTCGACCCACGGTTCGATGAGCATGATGGGGGCGCCCGAAGGCGAGGAGTGGAAAGGGGCGTTCCGGCCCCTGCTGCCCGACGTGCAGGCGATCGAATTCAACGATTTCGATGCGCTGAACCGCATCACGCGGCGCACGGCCTGCGTGCTGGCCGAACCCGTGCAGGGCGAAGCGGGCGTCCGGACGCCCGCACCGGGCTATCTGGAAGCCCTGCGGCGGCGGTGCGACGAGGTGGGCGCCCTGCTGGTCTTCGACGAGATACAGACCGGCATGGGCCGCACGGGTGAACTGTTCGCCATGCTCAAATACGGCGTTACGCCCGATATCGTATGCTTGGCCAAGGCGTTCGGCGGCGGCATGCCGCTGGGGGCGTTCGTGGCGCGGCGCGAAATCATGGATACGCTGCAAACCGATCCGGTTCTGGGACATATCACCACCTTCGGCGGACACCCGGTCTGTTGTGCGGCGGGGCTGGCGGCGTTGAATTACCTGCTGGACAACAAGGTCGTGGAGCAGGCCGAAGCCAAGGGTGCGCTGTACGAAACGCTGCTGGGGAGTCATCCCGCCGTGCGCGAAATCCGCCGCAGCGGCCTGCTGATGGCCGTCGAGCTGGGGGAGTCGGCGAAACTGTATCGCACGATGGAACTGTTCAAGGATGCCGGAATCCTGAGCGACTGGTTCCTGTTCTGCGACACGGCGTTCCGCATCTCGCCGCCGCTGACGATCTCCGAAGAGGAGGTGCGCGAAAGCGCCGCGCTTATCCGGGAGTGTCTCGACCAGCTGCGGTAGCCGGAACAGGCTGCCAAGACATCCGGCGGGACATGATTGCGCCGGAAAACACAATAAGAAAGAGGGCCGGAAGGCCCTCTTTTTCATTTTCGGGTGCAAAGCTGTTTCCGGCGCGATACCCGCTCCGCCGGGCGTTATTTTTCTTCGGCGAACGCCTTGAGCATGGCGATCTCCTCCGGCCAGCGCTCTTCGTCGGGCGTTTCGAGGATCAGCGGAATGCCGTCGAAACGCGCGTCCTGCATGATGTAGCGGAAACACTCCATGCCGATCATGCCTTCGCCCAGCGGCGTATGGCGGTCCACACGGCTGCCCAATATCTTCATGGCGTCGTTCAGGTGCATGCCTTTCAGGTATTCGAACCCCACGATGCTGTCCAGCTCCGCGAACGTCCTCTCGCACGCCTCGGCCGTACGCAGGTCGTAACCTGCGGCGAAAGCGTGGCAGGTGTCAATGCAGACGCCCACGCGCGACTTGTCCTCCACGCGGTCGATCAGGTAGGCCAGCTGTTCGAAGGCGAAGCCCAGATTGGAACCCTGTCCCGCCGTATTTTCGATTACGGCCGTCACGCCGTGCGTCTTGTCCAGCGCGATGTTGATCGACTCGGCGATCCGGTCGAGCGACTCTTCGGGCGCAATCTTCTGCAGGTGGCTTCCGGGGTGGAAGTTCAGACGGTCCAGTCCCAGCTGCTCGCAGCGCTGCATCTCGTCGAGAAACGCCGCGCGCGACTTTTCCAGCCCGTCGCGCTCAGGATGTCCGAGGTTGATCAGGTACGAATCGTGGGGCAGTATTTGGGCCGGGAGATAGCCGTACAAGTCGCAGACTTTGCGGAAAGAGTCGATCTGCGCCGCCGTCAGCGGCGCGGCGACCCACTGCCGCTGGTTTTTGGTGAAAAGCGCGAAGGCCGTAGCCCCTATCTTGTGCGCATTGGCGGGGGCGTTCTCCACACCTCCCGAAGCGCTTACGTGTGCTCCGATATATTTCATGTGAGTATCTTTATATTAACTTAAGACAAAGTTAAGGTTTTTGTAAATAATTTCATAAATTTGCAGTGTAATTTTCCAGATATAAATACTTCACTATGAAACCTTTTTATCTCATATTGACGCTTATTCCGGCTCTTCTGATCGGCCGCACCGTCTCTGCCCAGATTTCCGTCGACGAAGTCGATGCCGGGGAAGAGAGCGTGACTTTTCAGGACAAACTGAAATCCATACCCGTAGATGTCGATTATTTCAGCCGCGCCCGTTACAAGGCCGAGCGCGCCGCGATCCGCAAGGAGCGCAACTACCTCGAATTCAGCAGCGGGGTGCAGGGCGCGCTTACCTCGTACAACGACCCTTGGATCTCGGTGTCGGGCGGTGACAACTCCATCGCGCTTACGGCGGTGATCGGCCTGCGCCATGTTTTCACCAAGAATCTTTTCACCATCGAAACCAAGTTCAGTGCCAAGCTGGGCTATAACCGGATGAAGGTGGAGACGCAGCGTCTCGATGCCGACGGCAATCCGATGGTCGACGACAGCGGCAACAAGATTATGGACAGCGAGGGCGTCTGGTTCAAGAATCAGGACGAATTCGTGGTCTCGGTCGCCCCGTCGTTCAAGATGTCCGAAAACTGGTCCTACGGTTCGATCCTGAACTTCCGCAGCCAGTTCGTCAACGGCTATAAATCGCGCACGGAGCAGAAAAAGGAGCACCTCAAGAGCAAGTTCATGACTCCGGGTTACCTCGACATCTCGCTCGGTATCACCTACAAAAGCCCCAAACCCAAATTCCCGATCGTGATCAACCTCTCGCCGATCGCCCTGAACGCCACCTTTGCCGAAAACGACTGGATCCGCAGACGGCAGGTGGAAGAAAGAGTAGACAGTGAAGGCAAAAAGACTGAGACTGAGATAAAGCCGGCATACAACTACGGTATCGAAGATCCCGACAAGACGTCGAAATACGAAGGCGGCTCCTCGATCCAGATCGACTTCGACCGCACGTTCGGCAAAACGGGATTCCTGCGCTACCGCACGACGCTCTACTCCTTCTACGGCTGGATCACCGACATCGGCCAGAAGAACAAGATCAGCGACTATACGAAGTTCCGCCATGCCTACGAAGAATGGGACAAGACAGCCAATAAAGACATCAAGGACAAGCCCCGGCTGCCGATCCATCCGATCGCACGCTGGGAAAATACGCTCGACATCAAGGCAACAAAATACCTCTCCACGACGTTAAGTTTCCAGCTCTATTACAACCGGGCGCAGAACGTCGATGTGCAGACCCGTACGCTGCTGAGCGTCGGACTGACCTATACCTTTAAGAACAAATAATTTACAGCCCGACGGCGGCGTGCCGTGCGTCGGGTGACCGACAATGTACAAAAATTCGAAATACACCATCCTCTTCCCGCTGCTGCTGGCAGCGGGCGTCGTATTGGGCCTGCTGCTGGGACAATACATGGGCCGCAACAGCACCACTTCGCAGATCAAAGGCATGCTCCGGCAGATGGCCCTGCCGACCAACAAACTGACCTACACGCTCTCGCTGATCGAGAACCAGTATGTCGATTCGGTGGCGATGGATTCGCTGGCAGAACATGTCATACCGCTGCTGGTCAAGGAGCTGGATCCGCATTCGGTCTACATTCCGGCTGCCGAGATGCAGCAGCTGAACGAACCGCTGGAGGGCGAGTTCGACGGCATCGGCGTGGTCTTCAACATGGCCACCGACACGGTGATCGTGCTGAACGTCATCCCGCAGGGACCGAGCGACAAGGCCGGAATCAAGGCCGGCGACCGCATCATCGAGATCAACGACACGCTCGTGGCGGGACAGAAGATTCCGCAGCGCGACGTGGTGAAGAAACTGCGCGGTCCGCGCGGCACGACAGTGCACCTCGGACTCGGACGGCAGGGAATCGGCGAGCTGGTCGGCGTCGATGTCGTACGCGACAAGATTCCGATCAAGAGCATCGAATCGGCATTCCGCATCGCCGACGGCATCGGTTACATCAAACTGGGGCAGTTCGCCCGCACCACCTCCGCGGAGATGGAGCAGGCGCTGGCTTCGCTGCGGGCGGAAGGCGTCACCAAACTGATCTTCGACCTCAGGGGCAATTCGGGCGGCTATCTCGATCAGGCGATTCTGGTCGCCAACGAATTCCTGCACAAGGAGCAGCTGATCGTCTATACAGAGGACCGCCATCACCAGCAACAGCGCGAATATGCCGACGGCACCGGTTCGGCGCAGGACATGGACGTCGTGGTACTGATCGACGAGGGGAGCGCCTCTTCGAGCGAAATCCTCGCGGGAGCCTTGCAGGACAACGACCGTGGTACGATTGTTGGACGTCGTTCGTTCGGAAAGGGACTCGTACAGCGTCAGATACCTTACAGCGACGGATCGGCCCTGCGGCTTACGACGGCGCGCTACTATACGCCCACGGGCCGCTCGATCCAGAAGCCCTATACGATCGGCGACGACGAAAGCTACGAGGAGGACATTTGGAACCGCTACCGGAACAACGAGTTTTTCTCGGCCGACAGCATCCACTTCGCCGACTCGCTCAAACGGACGACGCCCGGCGGCAAGGTGGTTTACGGCGGCGGCGGCATCATGCCCGACGTCTTCGTGCCGGCCGACACGACCGACGTGACGAAATACTTCGTCGAGGTGGCGGGGCGCAACATCCTCTACCGCTACACGATCGAGTACGCCGACCGTCACCGCGAGGCGCTCAACGCCGTGAAGACGATTCCCGAACTGCAGGCCCTGCTCGACGGCGACCGGGGTCTGGTCGAGGACTTCATCCGCTATGCGGCGCGTCAGGGCGTAGCTCCGAATTACCGCGACATCGCCCGTTCGCGCAAACTGATCGAAGCCCAGCTCAGGGCCTACATCGGCCGCAATACGGCACTGGAGGACAACGGATTTTACGCCAACATCTATCCCGTGGACAACGTGATAGTACGCGCGGTCGGGATATTAAACGAGACACGAGAAAATGATTAAAAAGCTTATCGGTATTATTGTGGCAACGGCCGTGATCGTCATCATCGTCATTGCGGCTATCCGGCGCGACAATTTCCAGTCGATGGTACTGCGCGACGAAATCGAGGACCAGACTTATCCGGAACCGGTCGCGTCACAACAGCCTGCGGCGCTTGCCCCCGGCGAAACGGAGACGACGGATTCCGTATCCGTCGAAGTGATCGATTCGCTTCGGTAAGCCGGAAACTTTGTCGGACAGCGGCCCGGAAACGGATGTCCGGCAGATCGAAAAACGGACGGCGGCTCTTTCGGGCCGCCGTCCGTTTGCATGCATATGCCGCCGTTCGCACGAATCTTTCTCCTTATCGTGCAGTATTCGAAGCTTTTCTGCGTTTAATATACAGAATCAGACAATCCCGGTTTGTACGCAGCCTCCGTACTATCCTCCGTTTGCATTAGAAGTTCCGGCTGCGACTGCAGCCGGGATTTTTCATTTCCGAAGAGCCGCCGCTCCTTCCTGCCGCTTTCCGGTTGTTTTTCGTCGCCTTCTGGTTGCTTTCCCATTGCCTTTCCACCGCCGCCCCGCTTGCTTTTCCTGTGACTTCCGGTTGCCTTTCCGTCGTCTTCCGGTTGCTTCCCCTCCGCTTTCCGGTTGTCATTCCGACACCTTCCGGTTGTCTTCCCGGTTGCCTTCCCGCCGCCGTCCCGTTGCAGCCTTTCTTAACTTATGCCGACGATTCAGGGACGCGGATATTGTAACTTTTTCCGGCAATCCGGTTGCCCGGCAAAACAAGTTGCCCGGCAAACCGTTTGGTTTTCCGGCAGAGTGTTCCGGACAACCGGATTCTCGGCCGGCCGGCGCCCCAACGAAAAGCAGCAGTCCGAATCCGGACTGCTGCATACCTCGATAGCCCTTGCGGGCGATCAGTAATACTTGATCTCCCTGCCTTCGATAGCCGAAAGGAGGTTGTTCGCGGCAGAAGAGGCACCGATGCGGAACATATCCGTATTGAGCCATTCCGGGCCGAGAATCTCCTCGACGATCGTATAGTAGAGGGCGGCGTCCTCGGCCGTGCGGACGCCTCCTGCGGCCTTGAATCCCACCTTGCGGCCCGTCTTCTGGTAGTAGTCGCGAATCGCCTGACACATGACCACGGCCGCTTCGGGCGTTGCGGCCACGTCGATCTTGCCCGTCGAGGTCTTCACGAAATCGGCCCCTGCCAGCATCGACAGCAGCGACGCCTTGCGGATCAACTCGGGGGTTTTCAGCGCTCCCGACTCGATGATCACCTTCAGCACCACATCGTCGTCCATCTCCGTGCGGATCACCTCCACCTCGTTGGCCGCCTCGTCGTATTCACCCGTGAGCATGCGCCCCACATTGAGGACGATGTCCACCTCGTCGGCGCCGTTCTCGATGGCCATCGCCACTTCGAGCGCCTTTACTTCGAGGAAGGTCTGCGCCGCGGGAAATCCGCCGCCGACGCTCGTGATCTTCATCGGGGTGCCGTCCACGGCCAACCCGACGGTCTCGACGAATGCCGGATAGATGCAGATCGAAGCCACGTTGGGAATATGCGGAAATTTCTGGTAGAATTCGGCCGTCTTGCGGGCGAACTCGGTTACCGAGGTCACCGAGTCGTTGCACGACAGGGTCGTGATGTCGATGGCCGAGTAACACATTTTATATACTTCCGCATTATGATTGCGCTTCGCGGCTTCGCGGATGCGGGCGACCTCTTCGGCCACCTGCGCTTCGCTCCATGCCGGAGCGTATTCATTCAGATGATTGGCGTACTCCATAATGTATCCCTGTTTTTTACAAAATTAGGAAAAATAATTCACACCCGCTATCTTCGGCCTGCAAATATTTTCCCGGTATCCTGCAAAAAAAGGGCCTGAACCGATGGTCCAGACCCTTTTCTCTTAATCTGACGGCGATTATTTGTTCAGCGCCTTCAGGTTGATGTCGTTGGCAGCCTTCTGAGCCAGTTTCGGGTTCTTCGAAACGGCGCTCTTCAGCTGAGCCTCAGCGGTCTTCAGGTCGCCCTCTTTAGCGGCGATCACTGCGCGCAGGTAGTCTGCGTCAGCCGAGTTGTCCTTGGCGATAGCCTTCTTGGCAGCCGACAGGTCGTTGTTCATAACCTGAGCAACAGCCTCGTTGTAACCGTCGAGGTTCTTGGCGGCACTCTTGTAGTCACCCTCGGCAGCAGCGATAGCGGCCTTGGCCTGAGCGTCGGCAGCCTGAGCGTACTTCTTGGCCTCGGCAGTGTTGCCGTTAGCCAGATTGGCGAGGATGAGGTTCTTGTTGATCTCGCTCGACGAGTCGGTCTTGGCGGCCTTCTCGAACGACTTCAGCGCAGCGGCTTTGTCACCGGCCTTGGCCTGAGCGATACCGAGGTTGTTGTATACGCGGGCGTCGTTGAACTTCTTCGAAGCGACGGTCAGGATGGCAACCTGCTCCTCGGCGCCGTTGGCCAGCGCCTCGGCAGCGTAGAGGTACTCCTCGACGGTCAGGTCCTGACCGTTCTTGAAGGCAGCCATGATCTCGGCGTCGGTCTTGCCCTGAATGTCGGTGCTGTTGACGATCTGCGAACGGCGCAGTTCGGGAAGGATCTCCTCTTTCAGTTCGTTGAATACCGACGACATGTTCTTGATCTCGCTCTCACGCTCTGCGGACGAGTTGTAGAGGCTCAGCACCTGCAGAATGAGGTTCTTGTCCTTGATGTCCGATTTCTCGACCAGCTCCTTGAAGCCGTCCCAGTCCTCGCCGTAAGCTGCGGCGTCGACATCCAGACCCGAATCCTTCAGCAGTTTGGCAACGACCTTCTTACCCGATTCGCTGCGCTTCTTCGAAAGCGTGTCGTTGAACTTCACCGGACCGTCGGGCGAAGCGTAGCCCTTCACGGCGATGTTCTGCGTTGCGCGGTCGTTCTGCAGTTTGGCGTCTACGTCGGCCTTGAAGGCGTCGAGATTGGCTTTCTTCTCGTTCTTCTTGGTTACGACCGAAGAGTTGATCGCATAGAGCAGATCGGTCTTGTCAACTACGGTGTGCACCTTCTTGTAGTTGTTGGCCATCGGAGCCATCAGGTCCGAATATTTGAGGTCCTTCTGCAGGGTGTTCAGACCGTAAGCGACGGTCAGGCCGAATTCCTTGGCCAGAGCGGCCTTGGCAGCCTCGTCGTTGCCGGCCAGCACGGCGGCCTGCTCCTTGGTCGGGATGGCGCCGGTGTTCAGGTTCACGAGCGTGAACTCCTTGCACTTGCCGCCCGGACACTTGATCTCGGCGCGGAGCTGCAGAGCACACTTGTCCATGCGGGGATCGTACGGGAACTCGACGTGCTGCGTGTAATTGCCGCCGTTGCTCATGTCTACGACTGCATAGTTCTCGTCTACCTTCGAACCCTGGTAGTATTGGGTGGCGCCGGCCACTTCGCCGCCTTCGAATACGATGACGGGAGTAACTTTGATGATGGCTTTCTTGTTGAAATACTCAACGGGGAAGGTTACATTGATGTCTGCGGCAACCGAGCCGTTGTTCAGCGTCAGGATCTCGTCAGCTTGATGTCGTCCCGGTTCTTGGCCATCTTCTTGAAGCAGTTGCAACTCGAGAATGCCAGTGCGGCAGCTACGAGCACAACGCTCAATTTCATTAAGTTTTTCATAATAGGTAAAAGTTAATGTGTTTATTTTGAATTTGTTTGCCTCTTTCGTTCGTTCCGCCGTCTCTCTGTCCGCCCGCTGTCCGTTCTTCGTTGTCCGTCCGTGCAGACGCTTGCCGGGCTGCGGAACAGTGCAAATATAGAAAACTCTTGCTGATTATGCAATATTCCGGACGGAAATCAACGCTTTTTTCCGTCCGAAATATCCACATTAACAGTCTTTTTATTCCTCTTTGTGCTCGTGGCGCTCCCGGCGTTCGCCGCGGTCGCGGCGTTCGCCACGCTCACCGCGCTCGGGACGCGGACGGCGCTCACGTTCCACATAGCCTTCGGGCTTGGGCAGAAGCGCCTTGCGCGACAGTTTGAGCTTGTTGGTCTTGGGGTCTACGCCGATCAGCTTGACGTCGATCTCGTCGCCCTCTTTCAGACCCGTCTCCTCCATGGTCTCGAAACGCTTGTAGTCGATCTCCGAGATGTGGAGCAGGGCGTCCTTGCCCGGCATGATCTCGACGAACGCGCCGAAGGCGACGATCGAGCGGACTTTGCCGTGGTACGTCTCGCCCACTTCGGGGATGGCTACGATGGCCTTGATGCGGGCCAGCGCTCCGTCGAGGGCCTCCTTGTCGATGCCGAAGATGTCCACGATGCCCTTGTTGTCCACCTCCGTGATGGTGATGGTGGTGTTGGTGGTCTTCTGGATGTCCTGGATCACCTTTCCGCCCGGGCCGATAACCGGACCGATCATATCCTGCGGAATGACGATCTGCACGATGCGCGGCACGCAGGGCTTGTAGTCCTCGCGCGGCTCGGCGATGCACTCGGTGAGTTTGCCGAGGATGTGCATGCGGCCTTTGCGGGCCTGCTCCAGCGCGGCGGCCAGCACCTCGTAGGAGAGTCCGTCGACCTTGATGTCCATCTGCGTGGCGGTGATGCCGTCTTTGGTTCCCGTCACCTTGAAGTCCATGTCGCCCAGGTGGTCCTCATCGCCCAGGATGTCGG
>OGMP01001259.1_pt1 | contig 20812 bp, 23 predicted proteins | sample 1573261 | NCBI WGS metagenome assembly OGMP01 (sample SAMEA2581878, study PRJEB24529) | metagenome | biome: Human gut stool | place: China | collected 2011 | reverse complement strand
GGCGGCCGAAGGGCCGAAGATCGGCGTGTCTCTTTGTGTGAAGGGCCTAAAAAAACATTGCCGAAAAGGGGGTAATCTGTAAGAGGCGCTTAAAAGATTCCCCCCCCCTCGACAATGTTATTGGGATCGTGTCCGGATTGCTCCGGTTACAAGTGCAAATATAGGGATAAATTCCTAACCTACAAACAAAAAAGCTGCAAAATTTGCAGCTTTTCCGTTTTTGCGTATCCTGTTTTACTGACGCTGGAGGTCGCTGTTGTCGGCTACGACCATGTTCTTGTCGATGCGCAGCGTTACGTTGCCGTCCACCTCGATCAGCAGCGTGCGCTCCTTGATCTCCTTGACCGTACCGTAAATACCGCCGGCGGTAATGACCTTGTCGCCTTTTTTGAGACCTTCGCGGAATTTCTGCATCTCCTTGCGGCGCTTCGATTCGGGACGCCACATGAAGAGCCATAAAACCAGCACCATGAGGCCGATCATAATGATGAAACTGTACTGCTGCATGAAACCCGGCTGGGGTTCTACGGGCGGCACCTGAAGAAAATTGATCATACGTCGTTATGTTTTAGTGTTTAATTTCTGTAACGGGACAAATATACGAAATATTGTCGAATACGCAACTATTTATTCCACTTCGGCTTCGATAAACAGCCGGAGGGGACTGCGCGCCCCGGCGAACGAGACGTCGAGCGTCTTGAGCTGCCAGCCCCACTCGCCCCTTGCGTCGAAAGTGAGCGTCACCTGCTGCGCATCGCCGGCGTTAATCGGCTGATTGTCATATTCGAGCGTCGTGCATCCGCAGCTGCGGCCGTATTTGGCGATGACGACCGGTCCGCTCGTCTCGTTGGCCAGCCACAGACGCAGCTGGGCGATTTCGCCCGAATGCAGGCGTCCGAAACGCACGGTGTCCGTACCTCCCGTGTCGAGAATCTTGTCCGTGAGGGTGATAATCCGGCCTTTGCGTTCGGTCTTCACCTGCCGGGCGCCGCACGCCGCGAGCGACGCGGCCAGAAGCAGCAACAGACAGACACGCGGCATCGGACCTCAGATCAGGCCGCGGCCCGCTTTCTTGATGCGGCCTTCGGCGGTGAGCGAATCGACGATCTTGTCCAGCACGCCGTTGATGAAAGTGCTGCTGCCGGGTGTCGAGTAGTATTTCGAAATCTCGATGTACTCGTCGAGCGTCACCTTGACCGGAATCGACGGGAACGAGGTCAGTTCGGCCATCGCCGTGCCGATGATGAGGTTGTCCATGAAGACGATGCGCTCCACGTCCCAGTTGGAGGTGAATTTCTCGATATAATCCTGATAGGAGTCGTAATTGACGAGCGATTTTTCGAACAGCGTCCGGACGAACTGCGGGTCCTCGTCGCTCTTGAATTTCGCGGGAACCTTCAGCTCCGTGTGCGTTGGGCGCAGGTTCGAGAGCGAACGCAGGATCATCATCACGATATAGGGCAGGTCGTCGCTCCAGAGGATCGACATCTCCTCCAGCACGTTGTCCAGCGGTTCGCAGCTCTGAAGCTCCTTGAAGAAGTCTTCGAGCAGTTTGCGGTCGTCGGCGAACGAACGCTCCGGACGCGCCATGTAATCCTTGAAGTAGTCGCTTTCGGTCAGCTGGGTGTAGAGCGTGCGTATCAACTCCGGATACCGCGTCCAGTTCAGCTTGCGGGCCGCCGCATAGTCGTTCACCGCGTCGCTGTTGGCGATTACGCGGATGATCTGGTTGTCGACGAATTTGGTGTTGGGGTTGAGGTCTTCGTGTGTCGGCAGTTTTTTCTGCTTGGCCAGCTCCTGACGCTGTTCGGCGTAACGGGCGATTTCCACGGGCAGGATCAGTATCTGGAAGTAGAGGTCGTAGGCCTTGTCGACGGACGTCATCAGCGTTTTCTCGGACGCAATCATGTTGTCTGCACCCGATTTGAGGTGCGCGAACAGCGCTTTGACGACCTTAATACGAAGTAATCTTCTGCTCAACATATCTTTTAGAACGGTTTTAACGGCCGCAAAGATAGAAAAATTTTTCCGTAAAGAAAGAATTATTGCCTATCTTTGCGGTCGTATGGAGCAATTGGAAGAAAAAGAGATCATACCGTACGACGTCATCGTCGTCGGTGCGGGGGCTGCGGGCATGATGGCCGCAGGAACCGCCGCGCGCAACGGAAAACGTGTGCTGCTCATCGAGAAGATGGAGAAATCGGGCCGTAAGGTCCGCATCACGGGCAAGGGCCGCTGCAACGTCACCAACGCCCGCCCTGCCGAGGAGTTCGCCTCGCAGGTGCGGACCAATGCGGAGTTTTTCGCGCCGGCTTTCGCCGAGTTCAACAACCGCGCCGCCATCCGCTTCTTCGAGAGGGCGGGCGTGAAGCTCGAAATCGAGCGCGGCGAACGGGTCTTTCCCAAAAGCGGCAAGGCGTGGGACATCGCTACGGCCTTGCTGGAATATTGCTTCGAGAACGGCGTCAAAATCATATACAATACGCGCGTCACCGGGATTATGACCTTGGGCAGCAAGGTCTTCGGCGTCCGCTATATCAACAAGCGCGGTTTCGAACGCAAGGAGGAGTGCCCGAACGTCATCGTCGCCACGGGAGGGCTTTCCTATCCCGCGACGGGTTCCACGGGCGACGGATACGCCTTCGCATCCGACTTGGGGCACTCCGTAGAGCCGGTGCGCCCTTCGCTGACGCCGCTCGTCTCGTCGCATCCGCAGATCAAATACCTCGACGGCCTTCTGCTGCGCAACGTCCGGGCGACGCTTTGGATCGACGACCAGCCCGTGCGCGAGGAGTTCGGCGAACTGGGATTCTCGCAGCGCGGCATCGAGGGCGCCGTGGCGCTGCGGATGAGCCGCGACGCGGTGGACGCGCTGATCGACCAGCGGCGCGTGAAACTGGTCGTGGACCTCAAACCCGCGCTTACCGAAGAGGTGTTGCGCGAGCGTATCGCGCGCGAGATCGCCGATATGGAGCCGACCGAGTTTTTCACCGAACTGCTGCGTAAGCTGGTTCCGAAGCCGCTCGTCTTGACTCTTGTGCATGAAATGGACGTCAACGGCAAGAATTACGTCAGCAAAATCACCGAAGAGCAGATCGGCCGCCTGATAAAGACGCTCAAGGGATTCACCTTCCCGCTTACGGATTATGCGCCGTTCGAATATGCCGTCGTTACGGCCGGCGGCGTCTGCTGCGACGAGGTGAACCCCTATACGATGGAGTCGCTGAAGGTCCGGGGCCTTTACTTTGCGGGCGAGGTGCTGGACCTCGACGCCAATACGGGCGGATACAACCTGCAGATCGCCTTTTCGACGGGCCGTCTGGCGGGCATGCTGAAAAAGTAGGGGAGATGAGGATCGGCGGCCGCACTATCGGACTGGGTTTTTACGGACGGATCGCAGAACTGCACAACCGGCTTGTCCGCGCCCGTTATTTTCGGGGGCACGGAGTCCATTCGCCCTTTGTATATAATATTGTACGGGAGGTCTTCATGCGCGGCGAGCTGCTGCCGGGTGACCGGCGGCTGTACCGGGCGTTGCGCGGTGCCGGAGTTCCCGAACGCCGGGCGATACAGTTGCAAAACGTGGCGATTCATTGCGGTTACGGTACGTTTGGCCTGAATCGTGCGGATGCCGAATTCTGTATCCTGACGCGGGACCTGCCACGTGCGGAGACGCTGGCACTGGTCGCAGCCGCGGGTGAAGCGGGGCATACCGTCGCCCTGATGTCGCCCTGCGAGGGACAGGATCGCCAGATGTTGTGCCGTCAGATCGTGGCGGCGCATCGTTCGACGACGGTGGACAATAGGGGATACCTGCTGATTTTCAATAATAATTTGCCGAAACAACATTTCCGGATATGAAAATATACACCAAAACGGGCGACAAGGGGACCACGTCTCTGGTCGGCGGCGAGCGGGTTTTCAAGACCGACGAACGGGTCGAAGCGTACGGCTCGGTAGATGAATTGGCTGCTTTTACGGCGCTGTTGTGCGACAATATGCGCTCCGATGCCGCACTGACGCCGTATGTGGACGACTTGAACCGCATCCTTTCGCGGCTGATGACCGTCGAAGCCCTGCTGGCCCGCGGGAAATCGGGCTGCGAGAAGGTCGCTCCGCTGGCGCCCGAAGCCGTCACGTGGCTCGAAGGGCGGATCGACGCCTTGCAGGCTGCCGTACCGCCGATCGACAAGTTTACGATTCCCGGCGGCAACGCCGTCGTTTCGATGTGCCATGTCTGCCGCACGGTTTGCCGCCGCGCCGAACGCGCCGCACTGCGCGCCGACGAGAAATACGGCACGGATGCCGAGGCGCTGATGTTCCTGAACCGGCTGTCGGATTACTTCTATGCGCTCGGACGTATGCTTACGGCGCATTACGAGGTCGATGAAACCTTGTGGATTCCGTAATTCGTTGAGTGCAAGCGTGTTTGTTCTGCACTGGCGATGTTTTATTGTTTTTTCTTTGTTTTTCTCGTTTTTTTTATACTTTTGCAAATCAGTGATGGCGGAACAGTCCCGTTTTCGGTTTGGCTAATCCGCTGATATTTGGGAACTTAAAAACATTGAAATTATGTACTGGACACTTGAATTGGCATCGAAACTCGAAGATGCCCCTTGGCCTGCCACGAAAGACGAACTGATCGACTATGCAGTACGTTCGGGTGCACCTCTCGAAGTGCTTGAAAATCTGCAAGAAATAGAAGACGAAGGCGAGATATACGAATCTATCGAAGACATCTGGCCCGATTACCCCTCGAAAGACGATTTCTTCTTTAACGAGGAAGAGTATTAACCCTATTTTGGGGTTAAAACACCTCAAAATGTTATAGTTAAATGCTTCACGGCGCGATTGAGAAATCGCGCCGTGGCATTTAAGGGAAACTTCCGGTTAAATATACCTCACAAAAACTTCACAAAAATTGTGATTCATCTTTTTGAAGTAATAGTTTATGGGAAGAATTAAATCGGAATACCCTATGGGGTGTTATTGCATTCGAAATAAGCCGAATGCAAAAAATGAGGTCGTTATTTATTTGACCTATTATCTCAATGGTGTTGCTGTGCCACGCTCTACGGGGTGCGTATCCATTTTTCAGATTGGGACGACGTAAAAGGTCGGGTTCGATTGAAAAATCCGAATGCCGGGCGGTTGAATGATCGGCTAAAAGAGTGCCGGGATAAAATTGATGCCTAGATTCTGGAATATGGTGGCCCCTATAAATATCCGTCATACATGAGATGTAATGAATCCGGGTTGATTACCTTATAAACACGAACATACGGTTCATATTTTAAATCGCATGGTATTTTAAACCCTTCTGGAGCATATATTAATTTCATTGTATCAATGTAATCACCGATATATTTTGAACCCTCTATTTTTGATACCCCTATAATCTTCCCCTTATATGGAAAATAGTCGTATCCTCTGCGTTTCACTTCCATATATCCTAAAGTACTTGATATAGAAATGCATTCTTCCTGATTTCGGACTTTGGAAGATGGGGCAAAACTAATATGGATGACAGGCCAATCACTAAAACTAGTCGATTGTAATGAATCAATAAATAAATCAACAACCCTTTTTAGCGTAGAATTCATAATACTTGTTTCCATCTTTGGTTTTTCTCCATAATTCGGCACTGTCGTTTTTGGTTGATTACGACATGCGTATAAAATACCACCAATGAAAATTAGAATCAAAATCGGTTTCATATTAATCCTATATTAAGATTCTGTTTAAATGATAGGAGACTTAGAACTATTTGTTGTGAACCCAAATGAATTCATACGAATGATAATCTTTAAATCCATTATTACCATCATTTGCAAATTTTGATACCGATTTTATTGAATTATCATCGTTGAAAATGAATATGAATGAAAAATCGCAGATTGGCAATCCACTTTCAGGTGAAATGAGATAACTAATTTGGGGAAAGAACATCCTATTGCATTGGAAACAATATGCCTGAATACTATTATTTACCTGTTTAGTAAATACAACATACCAATCTGATTTTTCATTGCGATTAAAAATGTAATTTATTAAAGGCTTAAATCCGGAAGCATCCTTACCATCTGGAAAAATATCCGGGATTATATTGATGGGAAACATATCTTTATATTTTTCATCACAGATGTCTTCTTTCCAGAATGTGAGATTTTCACAATTATTTATGACATCTATATACTTTAATGTACCAACCTGAAAATAGGATGTCTTATCTGCAAATATAGGATTTTTCTTTGAAAATCCATATTCAAGACAAAATACAAGTCATTCAAAGTCAACCATAATGGTTGGCTTTTTTCATTTTCTTTGAAAATTTTTCCCAAAATAGTGCAAAATCGGGGTCGGGTGTAGTAATATATCTACATATAATAGATGTTCTCATGTATTCGAACATAATCCAAATTCATTAGGATTCATTTAATCCAAACCGAAATTGGATTCGATTTACCAAATGCCACAATGATAAAGTCACTGATAGATTTACTGAGAAACTTGCAATCCGAGGAGGATTGTAGGCTTTTCTTGGAAAATATCAGATGGCATGGAGTCCCGGTTTGTCCTCATTGTGGCAGTAAGTCGGAAGAACATTACAAACTGACCAATGGCGGTGTATTCCGAGGACTATATAAATGCAAGGATTGTCGGGAACGGTTTACCGTAACGGTAGGAACCATGTTCGAGAGTTCGCATATTCCTTTGCAGAAATGGTTTATAGCGATATACGTATTCTTGGCTCATAAGAAAGGCATAAGCAGTACCCAATTGCATAAAGATATTGCAGTTACGCAGAAAACTGCTTGGTTTATGTTGAGTCGGATACGTTATAGCATCAGATATAATGCGGATATTGACTTTGGCGATATTACGCAGGTCGATGAAACGTATATCGGAGGCAAGAACAAGAATCGGAATGCAGGCAAACGGTTGAAGAATACAAGAGGCCGTAGTCTTAAATTGAAAGCACCTGTAATGGGTCTGTTATCCGATGGAAAAGTCTATGTAGAGCCTATTCCGAAAGCCAGCAAATGGATATTGCATGGTGTGATAAATTCACTTGTGCCGAAAGGAACTACTGTTGTTACCGACGGCTGGTATGGCTACAAGGGTTTGTCGGAAAATTATGTGCATAAAGTAGTAGACCACCATAGAGGAGAATATGTCAAAGGCGGTTATCATACAAATTCGATTGAAGGTTTTTGGAGCCAACTGAAACGTGGCATAATAGGAGTTTATCATTTGGTTACTCGGAAACATTTGGAATTGTACTGCGATGAATTTGCATACCGATATAATACGAGGAATTTGACGGATGGAGAAAGATTCAGCCAATTCCTGTCCATTGCCAAAAAACGATTAAGATACCGGATGTTGATATTGTAATTGTCAATGTGCATATACATATACCAAACAAAAACATAGAAGATATGAATGTAACGACACGTTGGTATTGGGCACAGAATGCAGCCAAGACCAAAAAAGCTGTGGATGTAATCATTGTCGGAGCAAGCGGTACGATTGTAAAAACTACCGTGCAATCGAAATAATTGCAGAAATTCCGATTTTGCAATATCATCTGAAATGACTACTTTTAATGTCGATTTATACAAACTTTAAAAAGCAGAGTTTATGATTAAAAAGATGATTTGCATTGCGGTATGTGCTTGGATGTGTGCATCCTGCGAGAAAAATGACGGGGGGGGGTATTTGAACCGGTAGAACCACCTGTTGAAAAGCCGGAAGAACCGACTACTCCGCCGTCGACTGAAGATTTATTAACAATCAATATTAACGATGAGGTTATGGCAGTAGTTGGAACGAATGACTGGTGTGCAATTGCATATGGAAATGGGCAATATGTTGCTTATGGCTATACGAGCAACGAAAGTAGTAAACGATGGGTAAGTACATCTGTAGATGGAATTACGTGGACTACTCCGAAATCGGCCAATATCCAATTTAGCAGAATTATTTTTGCAAATGGTAAATTTGTCGGAGTTGATAGTAGCAATAGTATTGCTACATCTACCAATGGCTTGAATTGGACTATCAAAACAACTACCGTACCGAGCGGTACTGGTGCATTCCATCCGACAGATGTGGCGTATGGTAATGGGAAATTTGTCGTAATTAGCAGGGGTAGTGGCTATTTTGCAACATCTTTGGATGGATTAACATGGAATATCCAGAAAAACAATAACATGTCTGGCATGTATGCTATTACTTATGCGAATGATATGTTTGTTGTATGTGGAAATAAAGCGGTGTACACATCCGAAGACGGTGAAACATGGACTGTATCAAAAGTCGATGAATTTATAGTCGATCAAAAATATGGTTGGGGCTGTACGCAGTGGGCTGGCATCGTATACGGGAATGGGAAACTTGTCGCCGCAGGCTCTGATGGGATGGCTGGCTTTGTTTGGGTCTCGGAAGATGGCATAAATTGGTCTGCTCCTACAAAAATGTCCAATGTCAATTGGTACGATATTGTGTATTCAAACGGATTGTTCGTTGTTTGTGGGTCCAATGGTTACATTAGCTTTTCCACTGACGGAATGACATGGACAACCAAAGAAAAAGTAAAAGACGAAGCAGGAAATACTATATCCTCGTTTTTGTACGGTATAGTCGCTATGCCTGCAAAATAAATCGGATTCAGATTGTAACAAAGGCAGCCTAAATATTTAGGCTGCCTTTGTTGTATAAATACTTAAAATTCTTACTTTTGCATATAGATCATCGTATGCTTAGGTTGGTACATTAAAGTATATAGATGTCTTATTTATATATTCATATGCTGCCTGGTATTTTGATTCATATTTAGGTGCATTTGATTTACACCCACTTTGTGTGGTCAATATAACAATAAGGTACAAATAATATTTCATAGCCCCCTTTTTAGAATTTTAAATTGAACACTCACAAAATAGCTATATTAGTATTGGAAATAGTCAAGACGACTGAAACGTCGCCTTGACTACTGACTGTTATAAATTATAATTCATCCAAAAATGATTTATATTACAATTCGATATTTTCATCATACACCTGCGTCGAAACCGTTTTTATAGAATTGTCACGGTTAAATGTAAATATAAAATTAACATCGGGGAATAAAAGACCTGCTGAAATATTATCAATATAATCCTCCGGTGTCATCTCCTGGGCGATTCTGTTTTTTCTGTCAAAAGGACATCTAATTAAAATGGCTCTAATAACATTATTACGTTCTGATGAAAATGCAACATACAGATCCGATTGAATATTCCTATTGAAAATATAATTAATCAGAGGTTGTAAGCCCGATGCGTTCTGATAAACATATTTATCAGCTTCCGGGAGAAACTGCGTAAATATATTTATCGGGAATTGATCCTTGTATTTTTCACTGCAGATGTCGCCTTTCCAAAATACAAGATTTTCACAATTGTTTATATATTCATATACTGCCTGGTATTTTGATTCATATTTAGGTGCATTTGATTTACACCCCAATCCAAGCAAGCACATTGCAAATACGCTAATTATCAGGTTGAGTTTAATATATCTTCGCATTTAATCTTTCCTTTAGTTTGTTCTTATATAAGAGCGATGTGGTATTTTATTATTAATCATTTCATTAAATGAATTTAGGCTAAAGGGAATGATTCTTTTACGTGAAGGATATGAAAATCTTTCACCGAACCGAGGCCCCAGCTCTCGTCTGATTTGATTCATATAATCAACATTTGGTCCTGTCTGTCCAAAAAGCCCATGGGATTCGAAATCATAATAATCCCGTCGGTTTCCTCCTATTTTAGTATGCCCAAGTTCGTGAAGAAATGTCATGCCATAGCCCATAGTCCGAGAATCCAAATCATTTGATGTCCCTCTAACAAAACATCCAATTTGGCTTCTATCCATCATTACAGTCATACCACTTTCCGGACCAATATTTTCATTGCGAGCCTGCGAACCTTCGAAAGTTGGAGTAACTGTAACTCTTTCCTCATGGTCTATTGCTCCAATCAACATATCCCGTGCAGTCGCACTGAAATTATCACTTATACTTACGGCGGTTCCATCTTCATTGTGACCATATACCAATTCACCGTTTTTGTAAGATAAATCTAATCCTGTGAAATTCCGCAAATCCATTATAATGGCGATCATTGTCATTGCAGACATCCCGCTGAAATCAGTCTTTCTACCATCCGGATCAATAAACTTCACCGGATTCCCTGCGCAATAGGCATACGGGCTTATGGAATAATAATCACCAGCCAGCGGGTCGGGAGTTATGAACCTTCCGCCCAGCGTCGGATCCATCAGGCGAGCGCCGTAATCGTACAGATTCAGACCGCAGGTCGGGTCAAATTCTTTGCCGTTGTACTTATAGGGCTGGTCGGAATCTCCGATGCCTTCGGCAAAGGGTAGACCATAGGGATAATAATGGTTTGTCTGCAAAACAGTGCCGTCTGCCTTCGCCACCACGCGCGTGTTGCCCAAGTGGTCGGTCAGGAAGAAGCAATATTGCCCGTCCTGAATATATCCGCCATCGACCAGAATGCGTTTCAAAGAACCGTTTTCATAGGTATAGCCGCCTGTAATGTTCATAATTGCATTAAGCAGATATTCAATTTCCCAAAGATAATTATTTTTCCAATGATTAAGGCGGCCTTTATCCGGCCGCCTTAATGATCTGTTGCTATTTACCATTATAAATATCCGTCATATATAAGATGTAATGAGTCGTTATTAATAATTTCATAAATACGCAACCAAGGTTCTGATGCTCCATTAAATTCATGGGGAATATCTTCGGGGGCAATCTTCTGAAGTCTAGTGGTGTCGATAAAATTATCGAAATATGGACCTCGATGCTTGTTTATCCCTATTATTTTGCTTTTATACCGGCAATATCCCGTAATAAACTGCTCCTGATACGTAAGACTATTTGTAATCCAGATGCAATTGTTACATTATACCTCTCTCGCTGCGGGGCAAAATAAAACATTGATCACAGGCCATTTTTTATATCCGTCAGAGTCTGTATGACTGATAAAATCACCTACTTTCTGCAGTAATACAGAGGATAGACCTAGTATAGTACTGTCAATACACAAGTCGATTTCTTTTTTCTCCTGAACTGCATTTGTATTTGTCCTGAATATATTACATGCTACCAAAAAGGATAACACAAAGATTAATAATAGTTGTTTCATGGGTTAAAATCCTAAATTCCGATATAAATCAGCACTGCGTCTTACTTTACCATGCATCCACCCAATATGCAACATAATTATCCCATATCGTGACGCCTGCGGTACTTCCATGCTCCCAATTCTTAGGTAATCCGGCTCGATCGATTCGCAACATTTTTTTATTCGGAGCCATTCCTTGAGTCCAGCTGAGATTATATATAATTGCTTCTGATTGATATTTTGAACCCCATATTCCATTTTGTAGAAAATCAAAATTTGGGATTGGATTTATATCCAGTGTATCCTTTATAGCTTTGAGATTTCGAAAATGTCGAATTTTATTAGCGTCATAATCCAAAATAAGAAGATATTGATCATTAAAGCTGTAGGTTATACTCGTCTCATAGGCAATTCTTAAAATACTATCCATTTTATCTTTCGGATATTCCATTAAAAGATGTATATAATTCGGTGTCTTTCCATCATGGCCTTCATGAGGAAGAGATACTTCAAACAATAATAGTTTCGCGGCATTCAGGTTTGGCAAAAAATAAGTGCTTGATGCCGGAAATGCTAATTTAGCCTCTTCATATACTTGTTCCAAATTGCCATCGACCAAAATTCCCCTAGAACAACTAGAAAGGAAAACGGAGAGAATTAATAGGCTTAAATATTTAAGGTTATTCATAGTATGTAATTAATATCTATATTCCAATAATGGTCCCATGCCTTTTGTTGATTTATCATAAAGATTCCAGCTGGAATAAATTTTTGTATCAGTGTAGTCATGTTGTCCTAGCATAATCGCAGCGCCATATTTGATCACGTTGCCAATTATTCTATTCATTCTTTTTTTATTTACAGGTGCATAATAATTTCTATAAGTATGAATTTTGTGTTGTCCTCCAGACATGGTTTCTTTCCAACTTTGTCCTGCCTTGAAGTAAAGGGTTTCTGATTGAGTAATCTCCATTTGTTCATTCGCTGAAATGACTTTATAGTTGCTATTAATAATCGTGTGTGAGCCCGATTCGATAGTAATATTATATTTTCCCGTAGGACACGGGGATTTCGATGTCTCAATATGTATTAATTGTTCGGCAGGTTCAATACCGAATCCCCTTTCCGAGGCAAACTCCTGAGCACTTTCATATGTATAGTAACTTATAGCAACCCCTTCCATATCACCCATCATTGTATTGTCTCCAACCCTATTATATGTTTGACCTTTAAACTGAACTGTTTCATCATTGTACTTTTCATTATAATACAACTCACCAGTTTGATTGTTCAGATACCAATCTTTTCCATCCGGATCGATCCGATTCACCGGATTTCCTCCGCAATACGCATACGGAGAGATCGAGTGGCGTTTTTCGGCCAGCGGGTCGGGGGTCGTGAACCTGCCGCCCAGCGTCGGATCCATAAATCGAGCGCCGTAATCGTACAGATTCAGACCGCAGGTCGGGTCAAATTCTTTGCCGTTGTACTTATAGGGCTGGTCGGAATCTCCGATGCCTTCGGCAAAGGGTAGACCATAGGGATAATAATGGTTTGTCTGCAAAACAGTGCCGTCTGCCTTCGCTACCACGCGCGTGTTGCCTTGGTGGTCGGTCAGGAAGAAACAATATTCTCCGTCTTGTATATACCCGCCATCGACCAGAATGCGTTTCAAAGAACCGTTTTCGTAAATGTAGTTGCCGACATATTCGCGCTTGAGCGTATCACGCGGCGTCAGTACAGTCATCCTCAGTTTACGGCCGTCGGCCGAATACAGGTAGTGCTGCGTCGCAGAACCGTCGCTGTTCGAAATGCTCAACTTCGAAGGTAAATTTAATAAATTATATCGAATCGAACTAATTCCGCGGGATTTATCTTTCGTCAGATTGCCATTATTATCGTATTCAAACTGAGACATGAGAATTTCCTCTCCGATAATCGGTTCTGTGTTTTCTACCTGAAAATCGACCGTGCGGGATAAATGTTGCACCTCGGCCTGTTCTGTCAATGTCCGGAGGCGATTTCCCGTATAGGTCATATTCAGCCTGTCGAGTACTCCGAAAGTCTCCTGTCCGGTACGTCCGTGACGGTAAATTTTCGTCAGATTCGTATTCTTATCGTAAGAATATGAAGTAGCATAATGATTAGCAGACACATCATTCTCGAAATAGGCGGCACTTGTAAGTCGGGAAAGTGCGTCATAATCGAATGCATACGCCCTGTTGTCTACGCGATCACCCGCGACGGTCCACTTCATGGCGGAAATATTGCCGCTGTATGAAGGGGTATTGAAATGACTGCTTGTCTGCGTGCGGGCATAGTCATCCTGATAGTAGAGGGTTTGCGAGAACAAAGATCCGGAAAGCGATTTGGTCCACGAACGGATATTATAATCGTAATCTGTTCGCAGGTTCGGATTTCCGTTGCGCTTATTGGCACAAAGACGCCCCAGATGATCGTATTCGTTGTCTACGAGCGTGACTTGGGGGTTATCTTCACATCGGTGGGTGATGGTCAGCAAGCGGCCCCAGTCATCGTAAGTGTATGTAAAAAACTGTGTCGGATATTGGAAGACTTCCACCAACCCTTGCCCTGGATCTTTTCCAGAGATCAAGTCGTTGTTATCAAATTCTTTCGATACACCATCAGGCCAAACCAACTCTCCGGGATTGATTACATGAAATTTGATCCTATTTTCCAATCTGCTTTTCGTCGGTTGTCCGGTGTAATTATAGGCAATCATTTCGACATCCAACCTCCCTCTGAGATCGGTGGACCGGGTTTGAATTAGTCGGTCCCGCTGGTCGTAATACATGGCACAATAGTCATATCCGGTCGCGCCGGAGTCATCCAAACGGGCAGTAACGGTTCCCGTCAGCAATCCCCTGGCACTCGGATGACATGCTGCAAATCCGCTCGAAGTCTCGAATTTGAAAGGGTTTGAGAATCCGGCGTATGACTTTGGAAAAACGTTCGCATCGATAAAATGGTAATGGTCGTAAAAGTTTGCCGTATAAACTACAGGCGAAACAAGTTTAATTCTATTGACTGCATAGCCCATCAAATTTCCGCTATTCCCCATATAGGTGCAGTCTATATCGAAGACAAGCAAAGGTTGTTTCTCGTGGTTAAATGTATTTTTACAGGTTCCGGTTATACACTCCCGTCCCGATCTGTCCGTTAGATGAAAACTCCATTCATTACGGTTGCGTTGATTTCCGTCCTGCGAAAAAACGGCACGGCCACTGCGATCATAAAGGTAATAAACCCAGTCTGCATCGGGGAGTTTTTTTGCTGTTAAATAGTCTCCGACACCGTAGACATAAAGAAAGGCATAGTTTGAGATTTGCTCGTTATCAAGATATCCGGCTTTGATGGTGTCGGAAAGCTTCGGAGGGAGGACAGCCGTCAAATGTCCTAAATCATCATAGACATAATAGGTGTCGAAGAAATTCTTTCCAGTGTCGGAATATTCTATCAGACGGGAGAGTATAACACGGTCGTCAAAATCCTTGAATTCGAAAATGACGGCTCCGTCTTCATTTTTTGTCCGGGTAACCTGCAGGCGTCCTGTCGCATATTTATTCGCATAAAAAGATGTGGCACCTACGGTTTTGATATGCCAGCAATCCAATGTGTCGGCTCCTTCGACATTCGTCAGGTAATTCATGGTAATACCTTTTGAATGTGCGCGCCAATCGTCGCCCGGACCATATTGCGCGACGAGTCGGTTGAGGGACGAATGTTCGTATTTGAAATCAGAGTAACAAACAGTTTCTCCTCCGTATGTTCGTTGGCATTTCTCTTGAAAAACAGCGGCGCTAACAGGCGCACCTCCGTTTGTTTCGAGGACTGCAGGCAGCCACGAGCGGCTGATGTTGTCTCGAATATCGTATTCATTCAGGATTGCCAGATCTTTGCCGGGCATATAATTCCGCTGTACAGTCTGATCGGGCCGTCCGAAATCATCATAATAATTCACGGTCAGATTGCCTCCGGCCAAAATATTCGAATCTTCACCCGTATTACTGATAAAATCATAGACTGCATTCCGGCGAGTAGATTCAAGTTTCAGCGGTATGGGGGCAAAAGTTGTGTCGTGAACGGGAATTTCATCCGTTATGTTCAACGATGAATCATCTGCATTGGGCAAATAGTGAGACGAAACCGTCACGGAAATATAACACGTCGGCGGTGGTAATACCGAAGTCAAAGGGATAATACCTATATTGCCCTCGCCTACAACAAGACCGCCACCTTCTGAGGCATCGCCCATAAATAGAACATCTGTCTCTATTCCTCCATTGAAGAAACAAGAGTATTCTCCTTCCGGCAGAGATATTTTGTCTTTTGCTTCCGGATTGACCAATTCCTGAGTATTGCTGTATACGGAACGTGTAAAACTGCCCAGAATCTTATCTGTCATTTTGTCGACGACGTCAAACTGGAGATTTACATATTTCAGGGTGAGTGGTTGTCCCCATCCCTTGACATACATATATTCGGAATATTGGAACGCAACCTCGGACGGTTCGATCACTTTAAAATCGAATCGGTTACGCTTCTGTTCCGTATCCAAGCAGACATGAGACAGGGCCAGCGTACTCACTGTTCCATCAAAAAGATCAATGTTTTCTATAGGAATCAGAGGCTCCAGAGGTTCTAACGGTTCAGACGGCTCTTCCGGAGAGCTTGTATTCATTTGTCCTGCGTACATACTCTGATTCTGTGCTGATGCTAAATAGAAGGAGCCTGCCAAAAGTATAAAAACTCCCAACAATGAATATATTTTCATGGCTTTGGTGCGTTATAGTGAATAATTATAATCATATCGATTCAGCAGACGTTTTTGCCAGCCGTTTTCCGTCCGCTCGGTGTAATAGCGTTCGATCAAACGCCCTAAGAAATCATAATTGAAGAATTCGGTCACACCGTTAGGATTGGCAATTGATTGCAATTTAAGCCTGTTGTCATATGTATATACGAAAAATTGTGACGAAGGCAGCTGTTGTCGTATACTCTCAATTTTTGCATAAGCCGACTCCCAATTATCCTCATAATCGAACGAGCCGAATCCGGGCAATTCATATAGCCGCTCTAACGACGCATTTACTATTTTCGCTATGATTCGCTGTCCGCCATAGCCCCATAGTAATAGAGATGTGACACCCTGCTCTTCAATCTCAACAGGTTTGCCATTATATCCGGCAGATTTGACTTTATATGTTGTCTGGGACGGATCGTTATTTATCGTGGTGGTAACCTCACTTAGATATGGGATACATTTTTCTCCGTAACCATATCCATATTCTTCTTGTCGTTTTTGATTGTTTTCCGTTGTCGTTTTTTTAGTAAGAAGGTTAAGTATATGCTTCAAGCCGGGCCATTGATAGGAGGGATTATCCGAATTGTATTCGTATTCCACGGTCCGAAGATTGCCTTGGCTGGTCGCAGTCGTAGTCTTTTTCAAAAGTTTACGGGCGGTGTACTCCATAGTCTGGATTTTCTCGATCGCGACATTTTCCAAATCAGTGTAAAGTGTCTCTGTAATCGTATCAGTCAAATAACTGTATAAATAAGTTTTTGTAAGATATCCTATTGCAAGGTCGGGGCACGAATTATTTTCTAAAAATAATGGAATCTGATGTCCTGTAATAAGATAAGATGAGTCTGTCTTCGTGTAATGGTAGGTTATCTTTTTCTTCAGTTTATTATATCGATCGAAATGTTCCTCTGAAAGTAATTTTCCCCGCTCCATAGATCGGCTGGTATACGGAGACGTGGAATTAAGTTCCGTTATCCCTGAATAATACCATGCCGGTTCATCCAAATGTGTTTGACCATAAATATCCTTATCATAATTAGTATAATGATATTTGACATACCCCAGAGAAACGTTATCGGCATTCAGTGTTTCTTCGATAACACATGAATATCCAACATTTGGTGAATTATGATTGGTTGTAGTTGCAAAATATCCGCCTACGGATGCCAACTCTATATAATTTTTGGGTGTAGTATAACGACACTTGCTAGTTGGTAAAATATTCAATATCCCACTGCATTGAGATATGCCGGTTGCATTGCGCATCTCTGAGTAATGATATTTCTTTATCTCGGTAACATTATCGTTCGAATCTATTTTTGTAATCTGTGCCACCCGCAATCCGCCTGCATATCCTCTCAAATTATCCAGCTTTTGGCGAGAAAAATTTTGGATCTTAGAATAAGAATGTCCCTCATAATCAAATACGACCTTACCTCCAGTGGGATATCGGATTTGCGCTAGGATATCGGATTTAGCTGCCGTAGCACTGACAATGGGTAATTCGAACATATCTGCACCAACATGAAAGATATCATTCTGGCCTCCGTTGTAATAACCCCACGAGTCTGCTTTGGGATCGATCAAACTAACAGGTAGTTTTCGGGGACCATATGTGAATAGGTACGTTCGAGTTTTCGGATCTAAAATATGGGCTTCATCAATCTCAATTAAATCCGAACCAGATGCATTTGTGAAAGGAGACAAAGAATTTGCATATTTTTCCTCGATAGATAATAATTTTCTCCGCTCATCGGGACTCTTTGTATATCTAAATTTGATTTCTTCATAAGCATTCCCATATTGGTTTTTTTTCACCGATATCGTATTTAATAATAAATTTCTCAGCTTATTACTTATCATTTGACAAAGTTCTTGATTATTAGTTTTATAGGCTTGATTTTCAAATCCTAAAAACACATGGAATTGATTGTGTGGTTGATTATCATCCCCCAAGGATTCGTATAGGTTAAAACGGCTTATATCCTCATTAGTGATGTTAGTCCAACCGAGATAACATTTTGAACGATAATAGAAACCTTGAGAAAAATACTTGTCCAGTATATAGGAAAACTCAATTACCTCATTGGGGGTAGTGATTTTTGAAAGATTTACAGGAAACATCAGATATCCGGTCATACCTGCGCGTCCGGTTGTCGGGTTGGGATTCGCGGCTGTTTGGATCCCGTTAATTATTCTTTGTTGAGGTACGTATTTGATTTCACAAACAATACTTGATGTGTCATAGATCAATTCGATTATTTTTTTATCGACTGTGATAATTTTGGTGAGCCGCCATGTAGTGGGAACTAGATCGCTTTTTTTCCGGTGAAAGTAAGGAGCGCTAAATTCTGTTGCATTAGGTCCCCCAAACTCATAATGGCATCCATCAGGTGTTACTAACGTAAATTTATTGAAGAATCTCTGATTATAATTTTTATGATCCCATTCGCTGCAGTCGATTCTTTTTACTTGCTTTAACAAATCAGGAGTAATAAATCCGTCCTCCTGAGGATCAAATAAGACTTTGATATCCTGATCGGAAACAACGGTCCAGCCGCCATCTTGGTTATAATAAAAATTACCCGTATAGCCGCAGAAATCGAATGCAAATTCATCTGCAGAAATCTCAAAAAATTTATCTTCTTCTTGATTTACAGCATATTTGTTAAGATTTTCAAATTCTTTAGTACTGATATTTTTTAACCTATATGCATTTGAATAATATCCTGGGGCTATAACTTTACCGTTGTTGACAGTGCAATATTTTTCATCAAGAATACCATTTACTTTTCTGGTGATGTATCCCCCTGCCATGAGATTCCATCCTAATCCCAAGCAGCCTGACGGACTGTTCGCCTTGACAGATGACGGATGATAACTTGCGGATATAGGTAATGAAAAATTACCGACCTTGACTTCGTAGAGAGGAATGGAAATATTCGGTATCCCCGTAAAAAGGCTAACTGGAACCTTGCCATATTCGCCTAGACCAGCAATTTCAGGACTAGGGACATTTTTAACGGGCTGAAGCTGTGCTTGTGCTGAACAGCATAAACCCGAAAGAAATAAGAACGAGATTAATAATTTCTTTTTCATAATTAAGGGGATTAGTGGTTGATTCGTATTTGATATTCCGCTTGATCTTGCAGTCATTATGGAAAGGAAGATAATCTGGTTGGGGCAGCAGGAAAAATGTACAGTATTCAGGTGTATAACAAAAATAATATGCGCAAAAAGATTTGCATTGGATTATTACAAAAAAGCAGTCTTACATTTTATCGCATATGTTATTGATTATGAGTGTATTTGCATGCTTAAATCTTATCTTAGAATTTCTAGTCTAAAACTAATTGATTATTAGTGTGATGCATATTTGGATAAATTTATTTGACCGGAGTTTTTTTGCATATACTTCTTCTCAAGACAAAGATTGGAGTTTGATTCTGCCGACTTGTGAACCAGCTAATCGTTGGCTTATGTACTTTTCCGCCCCGGTTTTAGGGGGGGGGCTTCGGAGTGGCTGCAGGAATATTATAGAGAATTGCAGGTGATTTTTCGGATCGCTGTAAATATAAAACGGCCGCTCCCGAAAGAAGCGGCCGTTCTGTTTGCTGTCCGATCCCGTTTACTGAACGATCGAGATCGTAGGGTTGATGTTGTTTTGTACGGATATGCGGTGCGTACCGCCGTTGGGTGCGGCTAAGGCTCCCTTTCCGCTGGCCTGCCAGTTGGCCATGCAACGGAGCCGGATCAGAATATCCCCGTTATTGATGGCATGCTCGAACGTCATGTTGCGGTCGATCAGGCAATGGTCCGTATTCATCATTTCGTAATTGTAAGAGAACGTCTGCGCCTGATCGCCCTCTCCGACGGTCGTCGTCTGCAAGGGCGCTCCGGGCTTCCATTCACCGCCGTCGTAGTACTCCAGCATCCAGTATTTCATACCGGTTCCGGATGCGCGTGCGTGGAACTTGGCGTTGATGACCGTTCCGGCCTTTATGGTCATTTCCGGAATGGTGAACAGCCACCAGTCGCCCGGCCATCCGCCCGTGATATAAGGCTCGCCGGCCGTATTGGCACGGGCTATCTTGTTGTTTACGTCGAGAGCCGGATCGCAGTTGCTGATATAGCTGATATAGCCCTTTCCGGTCGCCGACGGCATTTTGTTGTCCACCACGAACTCATCGACGTTGACGCCCTTTGTAAATACCCATTGCGCCGGCAGATTCGAAGGAATTTCCCGTACGATCGTCTTCTCGTAGACGCCGCCGAACGGATCCGTTACGACGACCTTGATCGTCGAGCCGGGAACCTGCGCTATGGCGGAGAACATATGGGCATTGTAGCCCGTGAGGTAGGTGCTGTTGGGCGAGCCGGGGGCATGGGCCGGTTCCAGTACGTCTTTCTGCCATGTGTAGTGCGTCGGGTCCTTGCGGTATACGCGGGTCGCCGTGAGCGGCTGTCCGTTTTCGGTCACGGATACCGTCCAGTCTTCGTCCCAGTTCCAGACATTGACCAGCACTTCGTTGGCCTTGGCGCCCACGGCGCTCTTGTAGTCGCTCTTCACGAAATTCATGTCGTATACGGCGAACTGCTCGTTGCGGGCCACCTCGATCCCCTTATAGTACCACTGCACGGCCGTTCCGTTGAATTTGAATACGCCGTATCCCGTCGGGGAGCCGTCCTTGCACAAGTCGTAGTCGGCGCCTCCGTTGGCGCTTTTCACGTTGAACCACCACGTGCCGCATACGGCCGCTACGTTATGCTCGCGTACGCCTTGGGC
>OGMP01001258.1_pt1 | contig 20830 bp, 15 predicted proteins | sample 1573261 | NCBI WGS metagenome assembly OGMP01 (sample SAMEA2581878, study PRJEB24529) | metagenome | biome: Human gut stool | place: China | collected 2011 | reverse complement strand
GACCCCCTGCTCCCAAAGCAGGTGCGCTAACCGGACTGCGCTACACCCCGAATCTTTTTTTTATTTTTTCAATCGCTTTATCTCTCAAAAGCGATGCAAAGGTACGGCTTTTTTTTATATATGCAAATATTTAAAGCGATTTTTTTCTACTTTTTTTCGCATTATTACTTATCAAATTATAAATCAAAACATTAATCTTAAAACTTTTTTTTATCCGCAACAAAGAAATTTCAGTGTAAAACAACTCCCCTTTCCGATTTCACTACTCGCCGAGATACTTCCACCATGTAAATTCATAATTTGTTTGCATAAACTGAGTCCTATACCACTACCTGTTGGCTTCGTTGTAAAAAAAGGAACAAAGATTTTATCCAATACTTCTGGAAGAATGCCACTACCATTATCACAGACAGAAAGGAAAAATAGATGTTTTTCTAAATCACAATGTGTGCTAATGATAACTTCGGGATAGATTTGCTCTACACAAGCCTCACCTGCATTCTTTAGTAAATTGATTAATACTTGTTCTATCTGTGAACGATCCAGCATCAGTGTCGTTTCTGGGTTTTCTACTTTATATATATATTGTATGTTTTTATTAGGAAACAGTTTTTTCATATCACTCAGTAAATCACCTATATTTACTGGAGCCAGTATCGGAACAGACAGACGAGAAAGTTTACGATAGTTTTCCACAAAATTCAGCAACCCTTTACTTCTTCTATGAATAGTCTGCATCCCTTGCAACATGATATTGTAATCTCTCTCATTCATACCATTTTGTACAGCACGCTCACTTAATGTTTCACTTAATGAAATAATGGGCGCAATGGAGTTCATTATTTCATGAGTGAGTACACGAATCAGCTTCTGCCATGCTTCCATCTCATTTTCCTCCAATACAGCATGGATATTCTTTAAATTAACCAACCGGAGTTCCGTACCATGTTGAGCGGAATATTCGGATACCGTAACAGCCAATTCTTGTATAATATCTCCTTTATGTATTCGTACTGTTTTAATTTCTCCAGGCTGTAATGACAGGATAATAGTAGGAAAATCAGAATTTAACAGAGCCAATTCCCTGACAGAATGAATACGATAACCGCACAAATCCTGCATGGCTGCCCGGTTCATCCAATGTATATTGCACTGACTATCTACTACCAGCAAACTGCTGTCAACAGTATTCAATAATGTTTCATAATATTGATATCGCTCTTCATTCTCGGACAACCGAGTACGGAATTCAGCAACAACATTATTTATTTCTTGTGCCAATCGTTGTTCTGTACGAGTTTTGTGCTGGGTAGAAAAACTCAAAGAGAAATCTGCATAACGAATACCTTCTATCATTCGCGATATCATACGGGTCGTTTTATACTGCCACTGACAGATATAAATGATAATACCTGCCATAATCATCAGCGAAAAAAACAAGCAAAAATAGAGCGAATGTTGATAAAAGAGATATGCAGCTATAGCTACTACCCCCATTAATAACATACAAGCTATCATCCGTAAAGTTTGTAAACGACTCATAACCCTAATTTTTCAAGTTTCCGATAAAGAGCGTAACGGGTAATCCCCAAATATTCCGCTGCACGACTCAAGTTCCCTTCGCTGCGTTTCATAGCACGTTCTATGGCATTGCGTTCTAATTGTTCCAAGTTCAGTATCTCATTCGTATTCACCCTCTTCTCGGGTTGTGGCTGCAACATGAAATTTGCAGGCTTTAACAATGGCGAGTCCGAAAGAATAATTGCCCGTTCTATGGCATGCTGCAATTCGCGGACATTACCCGGCCAATGGTAACGCATGAGTTTCTGCTTGGCTTCGCGGCTCAGTCCGTTTATCTCTTTCTTATATTTATGAGTATACCTTTGTAAGAAATAATCAGCCAGTAAGAGAACATCCTCTCCCCTTTCCCGCAATGGAGGAATAGTAATCTCAATCGTATTGATACGATACAACAGGTCTTGACGGAAATTACCCTCCTCCACCAATTCTCGGATATTTACATTTGTTGCGCTTATCAACCGAACATCAATAGGAATTATATCCGTTGCTCCCAAACGTGAAATCTGCCGTTTTTCTATGGCTGTTAGTAATTTGGCCTGCATAGGTAATGACAAATTCCCTATTTCATCCAAAAAAAGCGTTCCTCCTGATGCCACCTCCATACGTCCCGCCTTTGCTTTGCGGGCATCTGTAAAAGCCCCTTTTTCATAGCCGAACAATTCACTTTCGAATAATGATTCAGGTATGCTCCCCAAGTCAATCGTTATAAAAGGACATTCACGACGAGGAGAAAAATAACGTAGAGAACGGGCCACCAAATCTTTACCGGTTCCATTTTCACCCAATATCAAAATATTAGCATCAGTATCCGATAATTTCCGAATAGTATCAAAAACCTCTCGCATAGGCGCTGAGTGACCTATCATTTGAGGCATCTCTTCATCCTGCGCGCTCAATGCTACAACTTGTTCTTTCAGTTGCCTGACCTCTTTACGAGAATCACGAAGTTTGATAGCCGATGAAAGCGTAGCAAGTAGTTTTTCTTTTTCCCAAGGTTTGGGAATAAAGTCAATAGCTCCAGCCTTAATGGCCCGTACTGCTTTATCTGTATCCGCATAAGCAGTCATAAACAAAACAATAGCCTGCGGATCTAACTTTAGTATCTGCTCTAGACAATCGAATCCTTCCTGCCCGCTGATAGCATCCCGACGAAAATTCATATCAAGCAGAATAACATCAGGTTGAAAAGTAGTCATGAAATGCTCAATACGAGTCGGTTGAGTAGTAACTTTTATTTTTTCCACGTAGGGATCCAATAAAAGGTTTAGTGCAAAAAGCACGTCCTCATTATCATCTATAATCAATATTTTTCCTTTTGCATTCATTATTTTATCCTCAATATATCTTGTTATACGAATAAAAGATTTTCTATCCGCTTTTTTGCAAAGATATTGTTTTTTTTAATGTGTTGTCTGTGCGGATACGCACAAAAATAGTGCGTATCCGCACAGAGACATCATTATCTTTTATCCCACAAAAATCTGGTAAACAAAGAGATAAGATAATGGCACGCTATTTGATTAGTCTACAATACTAATATATTAAGTTATGAAAAAAAAATCAGTAATAGCTATCAATTTATGCCTTATAGCAAGCATAGTAACTCTATTCGGCAATAAGATCTATATGCTTTATATAGGTGACTGCCATCAATTGTGGGAAGAAGCACAAACTCACTATGTTAATCGACAATATGAAAAAGCACGCGAGTTATTAGAAAAGATAGCTCACATTGATACGGCCCATCATGCCCAATATCTGACAGGCGATATGTATTTAAAAGGCTTAGGAGGTGAAATTGATTATGATAAGGCTTTGAAACTTTTTCATCAATCGGCAGCGGGCGGAAACACGTATGCTGAAAACAATATAGGTTTTATGTACACATATGGTTTGGGAGTCACTAAGGATTACAGCCAAGCTTTCAAATGGTTGAACAGAGCTGCCACTCAAGGAAATCCAGAAGCTCAAATTGGCATGGGAAGCCTTTATAAAAACGGTTGGGGAGTACGTAAGGATTGTTACATTGCTATGACTTGGTACCTACGTTCTGTAGCTCATGGTAATACGGACGCCATGAACAATATCGGTTATTTATATAAAAACGGACTTGGGGTTCCCAAAGACTTTGAAGAAGCTTATTTTTGGTTTAAAAAAGCAGCAGATAAGAATAATCCGATAGCTCAATATAATATAGGAAATATGTATTGTTATGGCGAAGGAATGGAAAAAGACTTTGCTAAAGGAGCTGAGTGGCTGACCAAAGCTGCTTTACAGGGGAATGCTCCTGCACAATACAACCTGGGCCGCATGTATCAGTGGGGTAAAGGTGTAAAAAAAGACTTACAACAAGCCCGGTTCTGGTTCCAAAAAGCTATAGACAACGGTCATGAAAAAGCAAAGGAAGCATTAACCAAAATAAAAAGCGACTTATCCAAAGAAGACACCGAAGACCCACTCCTGTTCACCTAACTATAAGCCAAAAGTACTAATAGGTATAAAGACATAAAAAAAAACGAACATGAAACTATATTGTATTATAGCACTTTCTCTTCTGCTTCGCCCGGAAACAGCCACAGCACAACAAGAAGAATCAATAACATTGAGTTTGCAACAAGCTATTGAAATAGCACAAGAAAACTCACCGGAAGCACAAGCTGCCCGTCATACCTATCGGGCAGCTTATTGGAACTACCGTTTTTTCCGGGCGAATTATCTTCCCTCCGTCACATTAACTTCATCTCCTACCCTAAATCGGGAGATAAACAAGATTACCCAACCGGATGGAACAAATCAATTTATCCAGCAAGACCAGTTAAGCACAGATCTCAGCCTTAAAATAAATCAAAATATATGGTTTACCGGTGGCAGCTTGTTTGTAAAAAGTACCACCCAACGCATTGATGAATTTGAAGATAATCATACAGCGTATAACACCCAACCCATAGTAATAGGTTACGAGCAGCAACTTTTTGGATATAATTCTTTAAAATGGGATCACCGTATCGAACCCCTTCGCTACCGGGAAGCCCGTAAAGCATATGCAGAAGCATTGGAACTTGTAGCCTCAGAAACCAGCACTCTTTTCTTCAACCTGGCAACTGCACAAACTAATCTTGACATAGCCGCCTACAACTATGCTTCTGCCGATACTTTATACAGGTATGCCGAGGGAAGATATAATATAGGAACCATAACTGAAAACGAAATGCTACAGCTGGAAATAAACAAACTGACAGAAGAAACCAATATGATGAATGCCCGCATCGAAGTAGAGGACCAAATGCAAACACTCCGTTCCTTCCTTGGCATTAATCGGGAAATAAATTTACGAGTCATTCCGGAAGACAGCATTCCTCAACTCGAAATCCCTTTACAAAAAGCATTACAACTGGCATTCAAAAACAGTCCCGATCCTGACACTTATAAACGCAAACAATTAGAAAGCCGCAGCGCATTAGCTTCTGCAAAAGCCAATGCAGGTTTGAAAGCCGACCTGTATGTACAATTCGGGCTTTCTCAAACCGGAAATAAATTTGCAGATTCTTACCGAAACCCCATGAACCAACAATATGCCAGTATTGGTATTTCTTTACCTATCCTGGATTGGGGTCGTGGAAAAGGACGCGTTCGTGTAGCTCGTTCCAATGTAGACTTAGTAGATACACAGGCTGAACAGGGAATGAAAGATTTTGAATTGAATGTATGTAAAATGGTCCGTCAATTCAATCTTCAAGCATACCGTGTAGCAGTAGCCGCCAAGACGGACAAGACAGCCGACCGGCGCCACGATGTAGCACGCCGGCTTTATATCTTAGGAAAATCGACAATTCTAGACCTCAATGCCGCCATTACAGAAAAAGATACCGCACGGAGAAATTATATAACAGCTTTGAAAACTTATTGGAGTCTGTATTATGGTATTAGAAGTATGACGGGATATGATTTCCTCAGAAAAGCAGAGATTTCATGTACTATACCTAAACCTTAACTACACGGCAGATATAAATGATCTTTGTATTATCGCCATACTTAAAAAAGAAATAAAAAAATTATATCAAAAAACATAAACTAATGGATATAAAAATTGAAAAGAAACCGTGGTACATCCGCTATCGCTACTATATGATAGCTGCACTGGCCTTCATTATCTTCCTTATCTATGTGATAAGCCTTTCATTAGGTCCTCGCAAGCTGCGTATCGAAACAGACAACATTCAGATAGCCGAAGTAAAAGACGACAAATTTATGGAGTATGTAGATGTGGAAGGACTGGTGCAACCCATTCTTACCATCAAAGTAAATACTCGTGAAGCCGGCAGTGTAGACCGCATTGTTGGAGAAGAAGGGAATATGATGAAACAAGGTGACACCTTATTGATATTGACTAATCCGGATCTGATTCGTTCCATTGAAGACCAACGTGACGAATGGGAAAAACAACGAATCACTTATAAAGAAAAAGAGATAGAAATGGAACAAAAGAGTCTGACACTGAAGCAACAGACATTACAGGCACAATATGAGATGGAACGACTGCGCAAGAGCTTCGGACTGGACAAAGAGGAATTCAAAATGGGAATTAAGAGCAAGGCTGAGCTTCAAGTATCTGAAGATGAATATAAGTATAAACTGAAAAATACGGCATTACAAATGGAAAGCCTGAAACATGATTCATCCGTAACCCTTATCCGCAAAGAATTATTGAAAAATGATCTGGAACGTGAAAGCAAAAAACTGAAACGTGCGGAAGAACGGTTGGAGGATTTGATAATAAAAGCTCCGATTGGCGGCCAACTAAGTTTTGTGAAAGTAACTCCCGGCCAACAGGTTGCTTCGGGAGAAAGTATAGCTGAAATAAAAGTGCTGGATCAATATAAAATTCATACTTCTTTAAGTGAATATTACATTGACCGCATCACAACAGGTCTTCCGGCTACCGTAAACTATCAAGGGAAACGCTACCCCCTGAGAATTACTAAAGTAGTTCCTGAAGTAAAAGACCGTATGTTTGATGTAGATTTGGTATTTACCGGAGAAATGCCCGAGAATGTCCGTGTAGGAAAGAGCTTCCGGGTACAAATAGAATTGGGTCAACCCGAACAAGCTATAGTTATCCCACGTGGAAATTTCTACCAGTCTACTGGAGGACAATGGATTTACAAAATAAACCCATCAAAAACAAAAGCTGTAAAAGTTCCATTGAATATAGGACGCCAAAACCCGCTTCAATATGAAATCACTGAAGGTTTACAGCCTGGAGAATTTGTAATTATCACAGGATATGATACCTTTGGTGACGCAGAAGAATTGATATTAAAATAAAACATGCAACATGAAAACTTTGAAATATGCCTGGCGCTTCTTAATGCGTTCTAAATCGTATACTATCATTAATTTGCTAGGACTGGCTTTCAGTCTGGCATGCAGCATCATCTTGATGCGATATATCCATAGGGAACTGACGGTGGATGCACATAGCGTAGATCCGGAACATATCATCATTCCTATACGGGATATAGAAGGAAATCTTCATCCGGGAAGTTTGCAACAAGGTTGGTCTGAAACTGATTCTGTTTATATTCCTGACCATCAAATAGTGGAACAATGCCGCCTGATGTTACAGCAGCGAGACAATGTGGTATATGAAAACAGTAACTATGCAATGAATATAGCAGCAGTTGACTCCACTTTTTTTCATTTCTTCCACTACCCGGTTGCAGCCGGTGAGGCCCATTTAGATGCCCCTGGTGACGCCATCATCACCCAGCGCTATGCCCGTAATATATTTGGTAAAGAAAATCCGATAGGAAAAGTATTGGAATATTATGGTAAAAACATCACCATCAAGGGAGTGATTGGAGAATTGGGATGCAAATCATTACTTCGGTTCGATCTACTGGTATCATACAGATTGGTGGAACACTGGCAACGTATGGATATATCACTGATGCGCATACTCCCCGGTGTAGATCTGGATAAGATAAACAAAGCAAGCAATGTGTACAGAAAGGACAAAAGGGGAAACAGAATACGCTGGGAATTTATTACTTGGAAAAATTTATACTGGAGAAATTCCATTGGTCACGATGACGATTACGATTCCATCATGCAATTCGGTAACCGTACACACCTGTATATTCTTTCAGGAGTAACCATATTGCTATTATTGGTAGGTATATTGAATTTCATCAATATTTATATGGTATTTATGATGAAACGTTCTAAAGAATATGGAGTAAAGAAAGTATTCGGCTTGCAGCGTCTACCTTTGTTTTTACAAATATGGATAGAAAATCTGTTATTAGCCTTTGCCGCATTGCTAACCGCCTGGCTGTTGATAGAAGCAACCCAAGTACCAGTCAGCCGGTTGATGAATGAACAAATTAGCTATTCGACATTCGACTGGCAATTGTCTTTGGGATTCATCATATTATTACCTTTGGTCACTTCTATTTATCCATACATCAGATATAATTATCTCCCTCCTATTGTGTCTATCCGTTCAATAACATCAAACCGTCATGCTATCACTGTACGTATGACATTCCTTTTTTTTCAATACATTATAACCATATTACTCCTTATCCTGTCCTTTTACTTTGGCAAGCAACTGCATTTCCTGCTGAATACCTCTCCCGGATATCGGACAGAAAGAATTCTCAGAGCTGAGTTGTTACACGAAAACAAAAATTATCTGCGCTCTGATACAGAAGAAAAGCGCAATGAGCGCTTTGCCCGCCAAGACCGTATCAAGCAACTATTAAACGAGTGTCCTCACATTGAAATGTGGATGAATTCCCATTATTCTATATTAAGGGGAGGCTCTATCTGCATGTTGTTAAATGACCAGGATACCCGTCAACCCATGCTCACCCTATTTCCTTCTCCACAATTCTTCCAACTATATGATTTAAAAGTACTGGAAGGAGAAATCCCCCAAAAATTTGAAGGTTGGAGTGACAATAAAATGGTACTGAACAAAGCAGCAATGAAAGCTATGGGCTATACTCGGCTAGAAGATGCTTTTGTACGCAGCGAATCCCCGCTTTGGATTAGTGTCAGCGAAAAAGGAGAAATGGAAGAAGGTGGAACCAAACTTATGCCTGTAGTGGCTGTAATAGACGATTATTACCCAAGCCATCTCACTGAAGGAATAAAACCGATGGCATTTGTCGTAGGGCCCAGCAGCGGCAACAGCGATTTTTTGATTGCCGTCAACCCCGATAAAGAAAAAGAAGTCATAGAATATCTGAAGAAAACAGAGAAAGAAATATATAATACCGAAGACTTCACCTATACTTGGTTGACAGATGAAGTCCACAAACTTTATGCTCAGGACCGTCAAACAGCAAACATTTACTTTGTCTTTGCCTTGATAGCAATCATCATCTCCTGTTTGGGATTATTTGGATTATCCTTATTTGATATCCGACAACGTTATCGTGAAATTGCCATCCGCAAAGTAAATGGCGCAGGGATGAAAGACCTTTACCTGCTATTGTTCCGCAAATATATCAAAGTAATAGGTTGTGCATTTGTATTGGCTATTCCACTTGCCTATTACCTCATATATATGTATACACGGGATTTTGTACTAAAAATACCTGTAGATATAGGAATTTATTTAGCAGTTCTAGCTATCATTTCCTTTATTTCATCAAGCACATTAATTTGGCAAATACACAAAGCTGCTCAAATTGATCCCGCAAAAATTATAAGATCAGAATAAACACACATTAAATATGAAAACACTGAAATATGCTTGGCGCTTTTTAATGCGTTCTAAATCGTATACTATCATTAATTTGCTGGGACTGGCATTCAGTCTGGCATGCAGTATCATCTTGATGCGATATATCCATAGGGAACTGACAGTGGACACACATTGCATCGACAGGGAGCATGTGTATGCTATCTGTACCAATACAGAAGGTAACCGGGGACTGAGTGGACTGAAACAATATAACTATGATACCATTTCTATCGACAATCGTTTCGTAGAAGCTATGACCACCTATATTCCATTGGAAAAGGACTATGTCATTTCCGGTACCAACCGTATTCCGGCACGTTGCCTCGTTACCGACAGTGTATTTTTCCAGTTATTTCATTATCCTATAGTGCAAGGAAAGCTATCTCTCACAACACCTCAGTCGGCATTATTAACAGAAAAATACGCCCGTAAGATTTTCGGTAATGAAAATCCGATAGGTAAAGTACTACGTTATAGCAATGGCAAAGATATTACCGTAGAAGGCATTGTAGGAGAACCTGAGTGTAAAACTACAATTAACTTTGATATCATCCTCTCTTCTAAATTATCCCAACATTGGGAAAGGATGAATACAGAGCTCTATCGTTTCCTACCCGGTACAGATATAAATGCCATAAATAAGACAGGTAGTGTTCCACGGTATATAAATGACCCTAAATATGACACTCGCACACATACATTTTCTTTAATTTCTGTGAAGGATATTTACTGGGACGGTTCTTTAACAGACCGTGAACCTGCTATGTTTCTTTCGGGAAACCATTCCCACTTAATCATTTTGTCGGGCGTATGCCTGTTATTGCTCCTCACCGGCATCTTGAATTTTATTAATCTTTACCTGGTAGCATTATTACGCCGCGGAAAAGAATATGGATTGAAGAAAGTATTTGGTGTATGCGGCAAAACATTGTTTGCCAATATATGGATTGAAAATACATTACTAGTTCTGAGCGCCTTATTAGTATCCTGGCTTATTATTGAAATAATGTCTGCCCCTACTGAATATTTGTTCGACATTCACTTTTCTTATACGGCTTTCGACGGATGGCTTTCGGCAAGTATTTTATTATTGTTACCAGTAATAACTTCTATTTATCCATACATTAAATACAATTACACCTCCCCCATTCTTTCCATTCGCTCTATCGGTGTCCAAAGTCATTCCAAACATTTTCGTATGTTCTTTCTAGGGGCACAGTATATTATAACTTTTTTGTTAGTGGTATTATCACTTTATTTTAATCGACAACTTGGAATGTTGTTAAATACCGAACCCGGCTTTCGTACTAAAAACATAATGAATGTAAATTTAGTATATGAATCGAAAGATTTTAGCAGTTATACTTATGAAAGTATGCAACAACGTCGCCAACGTGTCATGCAATTGGATAATGAACTTAATGCATGTCCTTTTATTGAATTGTACGAACCTAGCAATGAAAATATCCTTACTCCTACCTTTGGTACAAACTATCTGAACAATAAAGGAGAAAAGGTGTTTCTGAATATTCATTACGCCACTCCTGCATTTTTCAAATTATATGATATAAAAGTAATTGAAGGTGAGATACCCGATATAAATAAAGAAAACCGGCGCACTGTTTTTGTTGTAAACAAAGCCGCACTGAAAGCATTAGGCTATACTTCAATCAATGGCGCTGGAGTGATTGAAGAAAATCAAAAAAGGGCTAATGCTAACGCTTCTCTTCAACCTATCGTTGCAGTAGTAGAGGATTATTTTGAAGGACATTTGACATCTGGAATCAAGCCTACTATCTATCCTGTCGGAGCACGGTTCAGTGGTGATCTTTATCAGATAGCTTATACACCCGGCAAAAAGAAAGAAGTGATTGATTTCTTACGTAATTTGGAATATAAAGTCTATGGAAGTGAAGACTTTGAATATACTTTCCTGGAAGATGATATCAAAGCGATGTATACACAAGACCGCCAAACAGCCACTATTTATTCTATTTTTGCAGGTATGGCTATTATTATTTCCAGTCTTGGCCTGTTAGGGATTTCTCTTTTTGACATTCGCCAACGATATCGGGAAATAGCGATTCGTAAAGTGAACGGTGCAAGTGCCAAAGACCTTTACCGACTGTTATTCCGCAAATATATAACCGTTTTAATTATAGCATTTATCATAGCTATTCCTTTGGCTTATTATCTGATAAATACCTATACTCAAGATTTTGCAGTAAGGGCACCTGTCAGTATAGACATTTTTATCATATCATTGCTGTTGGTAATAATCATATCACTGGGCACCTTAGCATACCAAATACAAAAAGCGGCATATATTAATCCGACACAAATCATGAAAACAGAATAATTTTATAAAACAACGGAAATATGTTAAGGCATTATATAAAAATGGCAATGCGCCACTTATTAAAAAATAAGATACAAAATCTGATATCTATCGTAGGGCTATCCGTCGGGATATTATGTTTTAGTATCTGTCTTTATTGTAGCCGGTTCATCAGCGAAGTAGATTCTTGCTTTTCCAATAAAGAACTCATAGCAGACATAAATTTATGTACAACACGGGGAGATTTGTATTCTGGTATTCCGGCAACAACGATTGAAGAATTGCGCAAACTTAGATTCGATGAGGTTCAAGATTTTACCTTTACCGTTTATCCCCGAGAGCGGAGTTACAACGTAGAGATAAAAGAAGGGAAAGAATTGCCATACGATCATTTGATGACAATGGAAGTAGACTCTCTTTTTAGGAAAGTATTCACTCCCCGAATACTACAGGGATCATGGGAAGTAGCCTCCAACACCCCCAATGCCATCATACTGACCCGCTCTTTAGCAAAAAGGATTTTCGGTGAATCAGAAAATCCCATAGGCAAACGTATGATATTGACACAACGTCTTTTTACAGCACCGGATACCACTCCTCGTACTGGAGGCATAGCCTATACCATTCAAGCCGTGATAGAAGATATTCCCCTGAATACCAGCCTGAGTTTTCTTGAGAAACTGGACATGCTGACTTTGAATGACAGTGAAGGAACATTGCAATTCAACGGTCGTAATAATATGACTGGAGGTTTTGGTTTTGCCCTGCTACATCCGGGTAAAACAGCTCGAAAATTAGAAGCCCGTTTTCGCTCCATAAATATGAAGCACCACATATATGACGAAGAAACAGCTATAACCGCCTCGCCCTTTGGAAAGAAATTTTGGGATAAGTCCATTGCTCCTTATTTTGCAGGAATAACCATGATAGTAGGCCTGTTGATTTTACTGACCGGACTTCTTAATTTCTTCCATTTTCTTATGGGAACTTTTTTGAATCGTAACCGTGAATACGGGATACGCAAAGTTATGGGCAGTGGAAACCAGCAACTTTTTTACCAACTCTTTGTCCAGTCTGTCATCATTGCATTCATCGCTTTCTTGTTTACGTTCTGCTTGATTGAAATAATCAGTCCCTATTTGAATTTCAATTTATTTAATTACGTTCTTATCATTGAAAAGAACCTCTTGTTTATACAGACCGCAGAGTATATGGTATTCATCTTATTTTTATGTATGATATTATGCTTTATAACTGTATTGCGCATACATTACACACCCATCCAGACAGAGATTCATGGCAGTGAGATAAAACGTCATAAACATGGAATGCGGAATATACTGTTAGGTATCCAATTTTTTATATGCTGGGTTTTTGTCGCATTTACCGTAGCTCTTTATATGCAAGCGGAGAAAACGGAATCTACCCTATTCAACACATTGACTGAAAAAGAAAAAGCCAATATACTAAGTTTCTCCATAGATTATATGTTTATGAAGAATGAAGAGAAACTGGCTTTAATAGAACGTATATCCAAATTTTCCGGTGTACAAGACAAATTATTGGCAGACATCAGTTATCTGAAAGGTATATCAGGTACTGGGATGCAAATGGAAAAAGGTAACCCGGAAAGCAGTTTTGAAGTAAATGTCATGAATGTTTCCACTAACTTCTTCCAATTCATGAACATACCTTTACTATCGGGACACACATTAAAAGCCAAAGAGGATTTGGTAGTAGACAAAACATGGGCGGAACGCCAGAAAAAAGATCTGTTAGGAACTATTTTATACAATTACTCGGAAAGCTATACCATTTGCGGTGTATGTGACGATTTTATCGCCGATGTATATAATCAAAGTCCTGGATTTGTATTCTTACCCAGCGACTTCAATTATTATGTAGGTCATTGCTATCTGAAATGCGAGCCGGGGGAAACGGCTGATATAAAAAAAATGATAGAAAAGACATTGAAAGAAACACTCCCGGAAAGTATTCATCCTCATGTCACTACATTGCAGGAAGATATATATGAAGCACAAGCAATAGAAAATAAATTGAAAGGGATTATTCTATTCTTTTCTATCGTCAGCCTGCTCATTACTTTGTTGGGAGTTTATTCGACCATCACATTGGATACGGAACGCAGACAAAAGGAAGTAGCTATCCGGAAGGTAAATGGAGCAGGATTGAAACAGATTATTTTATTGTTTGCCCGCCTTTATATAAAACTGCTGACTGTTTCCGCAATTATTGCATTTCCATTAATTTATATAGTCATACAAATATGGAAAAAAGCATATATTGTATTCTTTAATGACGGTATCATATATTGGGCAGGAATTTTCATCGGAATAACATTTATTACGGCCCTCACGGTATTATTCCGTATTCTGGGAATTGCACGAATTAACCCTGCAAAAGTAATCAAGAACGAATAACTTTATAAAATATAAGATTATGATCAAAACAGTAAACTTACAGAAAATCTTCAAAACAGAAGAAGTCGAAACATGGGCATTGAACAATGTCAATCTAGAAATCAAAGCAGGCGAATTTGTAGCCATCATGGGACCATCCGGTTGTGGAAAGTCCACCCTGCTGAATATCCTCGGCCTTTTGGACAATCCTACGGGAGGCACTTACGAACTGAACGGAACAGACGTTTCCAAATTTACCGAAGCACAACGCACCAATTTACGTAAAGGGGTCATCGGATTCGTGTTCCAGAGCTTTAACCTGATTGATGAATTGAATGTATTCGAAAATATCGAGTTACCCTTATTGTATATGGGGATTCCGGCGGCAGAACGCAAACGCCGGGTAGAAGATGCCATGAACCGTATGGCTATTGCCCATCGGGTAAAACATTTCCCACAACAACTATCCGGCGGACAGCAACAACGTGTTGCAATAGCCCGTGCTGTAGTAGCAAACCCGAAACTGATTCTAGCAGATGAGCCTACCGGCAATCTGGATTCCAAAAACGGCAAGGAAGTAATGGAACTTCTGACCGAACTGAATAAAGAAGGAACAACAATTGTTATGGTTACCCACTCCCAACACGATTCCGGCTATGCAGGGAGAACCATTAATTTGTTTGACGGGCAGGTGGTGAATGAAATAAAAATATAAGTCAATTTATTATAGAGGTGGTTAAACCACCTCTATAATAACAAAAGGATATTATAACAATGAACGTCTTCTTAAACATCAAACTTATTGCCCGCAACTGGTGGCGAAACAAACTTTTTTTTCTGATTTCGCTATTCAGTCTTACAGCTGGATTAGGATGCACCAATCTGCTTATGACTTTTTTTATCCATGAATATAATGTGGAAAAATATAATACCGACCGTAACCTCATTTATCTATTACGTCAAGACTCTCCAATGGAAGAAGGTATTAAAGTAGCCTACTCTACCTCAGACGCAGCCACACAGATAAAAGAAAAATATGCTGAAATTACAGATATTCTGCGTGTAAACGGAATGTCTGGTAATCTTTGCAAATATAATGGAACAGATATCAAACAGTTTCTTTTTATCAGTGCCGACTCTACTTTAAATCAATTTTTTCCTTATACAACTTCAGAAGGCAGCCTGGAAGAAGTCCTCACGACTCCGGACAAAGTTGCTGTAAACAAAAGATTTGCCCACCAACTTTTCGGAAATCATTCCGGTATTGGAGAAATCTTGGAAATAATCAATAAAGAAGGACAAAGTAAAAGTTATAAAGTAGCAGCTATATTAGAAGATCGTCCACAATCTTTTCTGCATTTTGATTTGCTGACAGGACTATCCGACAAATCATGGGGTGGTCCTGTATTATTGAAACTACAACCAGGTGCATCTCCCTTAGCTTTACAGGAAAAAATTAAAAAAGACAAGATTCCAGCATTAGTACCGGATTCACGATATTATATTGATCCGATAAAAGAACTATACTTTAATACAGGAAAAGACAGCAAGCAGCAACAGTTGGCTTTTTTCCAACATTGTGATGTATTATTACTATATATCAGTCTGATTTCGGCCCTGCTTGTGCTTATCATCGCTTGTTTCAACTATACAAATCTGACTCTCTCACGTACCCTGCAGCAACTTAAAATGATACATATAGAAAAGCTGATGGGAGCAAAATCAAAAGAAATCCGCAGTCAGTTATTTCTTGATGCAGCACTTACCGTTTTATTTGCATTCCTGTTATCATTATTGCTTATTAATGACATGCTGCCGTGGTTTAACAACCTGTTGTCTACCCGCCTTTCCTTCTCTTTCTTTTTCAGCCGGCAAGTTCTACCTTTACTTTTATCCTTCATTTTCCTCATGGCTGTCATTCCTGGTCTGTATATCAGCCATAAACTCTCTCAACAGACTTTGAGCAAGTATCGGCAAGCTTATACAGGAAAGAAAAAGCAACAATTTATATGGTTGCTTGTTACCATCCAGTTTATATTTTCAATCGGGTTAGTGTATGCAACCACTCTTGCACAAAAACAAATGGATTTAATCAAATCCCGTGCATACCATTACGAAAATACAATAGAAATAGGGAGTGGCACCCTTCCTCTGTTTCCGCTCTATCAGGAACTGAAACAAATGGATGGAATAGAGTCTATAAGTCTTTCCATGAGTTCTGTACTTTACTGTTGGCTTCGTGAACTTCCTATCCGACAAACAGACGGTAGTATCCAACATAATTCTATAGCACACATCCCTACCGACACAACTTTCTTCCAAACCATGCATATCCGGCAAATTGCCGGAGTATCTCCCTCCCAAGCCTGTCGGGAATATACTCATTCGGCTTTTATCAATGAAAAGCTTGCGCGTCTGCTGAACATAGATGTTTCCCACATAGGTCATAAACTAAATGAATTTGATAAATTCTCGGATTCATTAAGTACTATTGCAGGTATTTTCAAGAACTTCCCATTAAACTCCCTGGAAGAGGAAATCGGTGGTCAACAAATATCTATTGGAACAGAACAAGATTTAATTCAGAAAGGAACATTCATACAAATAAAACTCATTCCTGAATATTATAAAGAAACATTGGTATCTATTGAAAAATTATGGAAGGAAATGAATGGTGACAGAGGTTTCAAATATGTAGATATGCATAAAGAATTTATGTTGCGTAATAACAAAGTAATTATACTCTCCCGAATCCTTATCAGCTACTCATTTATTGCATTGGCCCTGACCTGTTTTGGCCTGTTCGGTATTTCATGGTACGCTGTACGTCATCGTACCCGTGAAATTGCAATCCGTAAAGTGCACGGTGCTTCCAATTGGGAAATAGTATGGTTACTAAACCGTTCGTTTCTATGGCAAATACTAGTAGCATACATCATCGCTATTCCGATAACGTGGTTATTAATGCAACATTGGCTGGAGCAATTTGCTTATCGAATTTCAGCCACACAATGGAATTTCCTGACCCCTGTTCTTATTGTATTGGTAATTACAACCATTACGATAACAATACATAGTTATCTCAGTGCACGCACTAATCCGGTAAACAGCCTAAAAGCTGAATAGCAAACGTCTATGTATATGTTCTCTTTTGCTGAAAAAGAACCAAGCTTACAGAAATCACAACAAGGATTATGTCCAAAGCACTGTATGTAGTAAAGAGTTCTTTGAATACAAATACCCCTACCAGGACTGCCGTAAGAGGTTCCAATGCACCCAATAAGGAAGTCAACGTCGGTCCTGCCAATTTTACAGCCTTCACCAACGTAATATTAGAGATCGCAGTTGCAGGAAGTGCCAGTCCTCCGATATAGAGCCAAGTGATTACATTGGTTTCCAAACGGACCCCCTCATCATGGAAAAGTCCTCCCAGCAAAAAGAACAAGGCTCCCAGCCCCATCACATAACAAGTTAATACCGTAGAATTAACTTCCACTGCTCTGGTTTTTCTTATACCTATTATATAACCGGCATAAGAGAAAACCGATATGCAGGCCGCTATCAATCCCATCATTCTATTTCCACCATTATATTCTATATTTCCGGAAGATAATAAAGATGCTCCTACTAATGATAAAACGATAGCAGCGAAAGTCACAATAGACTTTTTTTCTCTAAAGAAAACAGCCATTGTTACTGCAACAGCCAGCGGATACATAAAATGGATGATAGAAGCAACACCACTTGCAATATTCTGATAAGCTATGACAAGACTGAACGAAGTAAGCGCACGCAGCAAGCTCAGTCCGAAAATTGTTTTAAAATCTCCCAATTATATACTTTAATGCACCAATCACACAAAAATAAAAGCCGCACCCAAATTCAAACTTAGGTGCGGCTTTATTATCTTTTCAAATTAGGAAAACTTTTTCAAATGTTAAAAACGCGCTTTCTTTTACTTATTATTAACTATTTCACTATATTTGCAAAATAAAGGAACAACCAAGAAACGAAGAATTTTCTTTTAGCATATCGTACAGCCCTGAGTGAACGGCGCAACCTATTAACTTCGGCTCGATAATATTGCAACGTGATTCTTCGGGTATTTGGGCAGAACCAAATATCTTGAGTTGTTCCATTTATTTTTGTTATATATGTATATGATAATTATACTCAAGTATAATAACAACTTCTAACACTTTATTTCTTCAACGCTTTCGCTATCTTTTCAAACACTCCAGCTTTCTTCTCATCCCATTCTTGGGCTTTCTTCTCGAAATACGGTATCATCTTATTATGCTCATCCAAACATTTCAAACGCATTAATTCTGTGTCAAAATTCGCACGATTACTAAGAAGCTCATGTTTATTACAAATTTTTACCAAACTACTTATTCCTGGTATTGGAATACTAGGTGCAAAGCCTTCTTCAATAAATTGGGTATATATCGAAAGACTATCAATAATCTCTTCAACCTTTTCACTATTTGGTTCACTTGTCGTCTTTTTAACGACCTTTTCTGTTTTACTTTCTTTTTCTTCCGCCTTCTTCACAACTTCTACTTTCTTCTTGGAAAAGGCTTCAAATGGGAACATATAAACTACTGAACATTGTTCAATGGCAGAATTAGACTTCAAATAAGCAGAAACATAAGGTTCATTACCCAAAATGTCCTTATTATCTCTTTTGTTTTCATTTCTCGCCTTAGCATTCCAACGGAAATCGCTATCAACCATTGAATTAGCCCAAGTACACCAAGCAATAGTACTCCCCACCATCCAAACTTTAAAATACTTATCGCCTTCTTCTCCCGCATATTCAAATGCTTTCTGTGGACTCAAAATGATAATATCACTTTGATTAATATCCGTAAAATTAACTTGCTTTCCTTTACGCAAAGCATTCACGATTTTATCAAACAATGCTTCATTGTTTGCTTTCAGATACTCTATAACTGAATTTTCATTATTGCTCATATCTTCTCATTTTAATGTTTCTACCCAATTATCAAATTTCCGATAAACCACACTGCGAAAGCTGTCATATTGGCTACACCAAGTTTCTTTATAAAGATACCAAATGCAGAATTTACCCAAAAATCTCTTGGAGCAATCGTTACTTCCACACTCAAAGCATATCCTATAAAGAATGCTATAATACCAAATACTCCAGCAAGTCCCGAAGCTGCACTTTCAGCCCAAAACATAATATCTATTGCAACTAATGCAACGATATTCAATACTAATAATACGAATGTTATACAACCCATAATTCTACTATTTTAATGATTCAACAATTTCATCTACATATACATTTGCAACATTTTCGGCTGTTGCTTTAATATCTTCTAATATTGGAAACCTTTTGACTATTGCCCCTCGTGCAGTTCCCGACAAATGTGGCAACATTATTGATTTGGCATTTACCACACATTTATCTAAAACCTCTTTCGCTTTCTTACCCAAACAAACACAAAGATTTGGTCTCACTAAGTCTAATTCTTTTTGCAATATATCAGTATATGTCTTTAATCTACTTTCAGCATAAGTCTTAGACATTTCTCTATCATGTACAAAATACTTATTCGCATCAGTCAGATATATTGCAAACCCTTTCTTAATCAAACCATTAATCAACAAGTCAGCCATTTTGCCACCACTTCCACTTTTCCTATGGGTTGCATCATGCATCCCAAATGGACTTGACACCATCGCATCATGGCATTCTTCATACCATTTCGCATCGCGTAACGGGTCTTGCGCAATAAGCATAATTCGGGCATTATCGACTTGAACATTAAACCAAGTCGGCAAATCTAAACCTATTGCACCTTTATCCGCAAAATCTTTTCTAAACAATGGATTCAAAATAGGAATACAAACAGAGGTAGTATCTGTATATCCATTAAAAGGCTTCAAATCATCGGAAAACTCTTTTTGCCATTCTGCATACGAGAAGTCATAGCACTTTCTCATTTGCTTATAACGAGCCTTTAACATATCTAATTGCTGAGCACCCAACAATTCATCAGCAACTAACTTTGGAATATCATCCGACAAATGACAATCATTGCAGAAGACTGTTCTCATACACAATCACTTTGCGCTCCCCCAGTCTCAAAGAAAGCATTTTTAAAATAGGGAAGGCGCAAGACTGTTATCAAATTCCGTCAATGGGTTCTGGACTACCTCTGCACCGAAAAATGAAAACAGCTCACGCCTTTGGCTGTATATCAACACATCAGTGCTATATATGCAAACCAAAGGGAGCATTCTTTCATATTCCTCAGTGCAGGTGAATTGTCCAGATTCATTGACAAGGAATAAGCTAAACGCTTCCTAATTACTATGTCTGTCCACTTGGGACAATGCAAATATAGGAACTATTTAGCAAAAATGCTACTTCGTGAACTGCTCTTTTTCTATTTTCAATTCAAATTTACCTATTCTTATGGGTAAATCAAACTTTGATACTTTAATCTTTTATAGGCTGACATCGTAAAATAAATAAATCTTTGAACATCTGTTAGTCCTCTCGTATTATATCTAAATGCAAATTCATCACAGTATTTATCCAAATGCTTTGGACTTACTTTATGATATATTCCTAATATTCCACGTTTCAAGTGTGACCAAAATCCCTCAATACTATTGGTATGGAATCCGTCTTTTACATATTCACGCGAGTTCGGGATAAGGATTGCGTAAAAAATAGGGTAAAACGAGCTAAAATAG
>OGMP01001257.1_pt1 | contig 20843 bp, 14 predicted proteins | sample 1573261 | NCBI WGS metagenome assembly OGMP01 (sample SAMEA2581878, study PRJEB24529) | metagenome | biome: Human gut stool | place: China | collected 2011 | reverse complement strand
TATTATAGATTATATGACCTTAAAAAATCTGTCCAGTTAATTGTAACCTATCCAGAGATCTTAGCTGGAAAAAATGATACTGAATTTGATATCGAAGTTCAGAAAAAAGTAGATGGTGCATGGGAAAAAATCGCTGATCTTACAAAGGAAATTCCAAACATCGGTACACTTGCAAATTATCAGGTAAAATATTCTCTGAAAGACAGTGCAAAAAATGTATACACATTAAGCGGTGCAGATGCAAATGGATATAAATATGTATCCTTAAGCGGTGTTTCTATCACACAGCCTGTATTAACAGATGTTAAGGCAGAAAATAAATCTGAGAATTTAACAGCAGATAAATTTAAAGATGGAGATACGCTTACGCTGAAAGCATCTTACAATGAAAAGAAACTTGGAACTGCTAATTATGATGTTACTTATCAGTGGTATAAACTGAATGAGAAAACAAATAAGTATGATGCAATTAAAAGTGCAACAACTGAAACTTATACGACAAGTACATTTGCTGATATCCCAGGTACATACTATTGTGAGATCACAGCAGATGTAAAAGGATCTGTAAAAGATTTTCTTCCGGATGCAACAGATGCTCAGGTTGAAGCATACAGCAAACTGGTAAAATCAACAAACAAAGTTACGGTTGAGGCTACTAAGATTACAGTTGATACTACTACTTCAGGTTTAGGCTTAAGCAAAACGGAAGCCACTTATGGTGCTACAGCAGATGTAAAGGCTATCGCAAAGGTTACTGCAGATGATGTTTCCGCTTATCGTGTATATTACAAACAGGTTACTACAGTAGCAAATAAACCGTCTTTAGGTGAAGCAAAAGACATCACAAAGAAATCCGTAAATGAAGATGAAGCTTTCCTGTTCAAGAGTGGAAGAACAATTTCCGAAAGCCTTGGTAACTTAGATGCTGGTACATACAGAATCTACTTAGAGGTTACAGCCGGAAAAGAGACAACAAGCTATGAGATCGGTGATATCAAAGTAGCTCAGAAAGAGATCACCGGATTAAATTCCAAGAATCTTAAAGTTGAGGATGCTACTTATGGTCAGAAGTTAAGCGATGCTAAGATCATTTACAATGACACAGAGATCGATGCAGCGTTAGATTTTGCATTTGTTGATAACACAGTAGCAGACGCTGGAAGTTATACAAGCAAAGAGGTAGCTGTTTCAGTTGTTGATCCAAACTACACAACAGATACAAAGGTAACATTAAAAGCAAATGTAAATGTTGCAAAAGCTCCTCTTTCCGTAACTGCAAAAGATGTAACGATCGAGCAGGGTCAGGAAGCAGCACTTGACGGAACCGTAAAAGGTTTAGTTGGCAAAGATACTGCAAAAGTTACTTATGCAGTATTAGGTACAGATGGAAAAGCTGTTCAGTCAACAAAGAACTTAGCAGTTGGTACATATAAGATCCGTGCAACTGTAGAAGATCAGAAAAACTACGATGTAACATCAGTAGTAGATGGAACATTAACTGTAAATGCAGTAGCAGCAACAGGTGTAACTGTAAACACAACTGCATTAAAGATCAATGTTGGTGAATCCAGACAGGTCAGCGCAACAGTAGCTCCTGCAAATGCAGCAGATAAGAATGTTACATGGTCTTCCGACAACACAGCAGTAGCAAAAGTTACATCTGATGGTGTGGTTTATGCAATCGCAGAAGGAACTGCAAATGTTACCGCTAAGACAGCAAACGGCAAGACAGCAACAATCGCAGTAACTGTTTCAACAGTAAAAGCTGATTCTGTAAAACTGAGCGCAAGCAAAGTAACTTTAACTTCTATCGGTGCATCTAAGACAGTAAAAGCAACAGTAAATCCGACAAACACAACAGATAAGACTGTTACATGGTCTTCTTCTAACAAGAAAGTTGCAACTGTAGATAAGAACGGTAAGATCGTTGCAAAAGGAAATGGTAAAGCAACCATCACAGTTAAGACAGCAAATGGCAAGAAAGCAACTGTTAAGGTAACTGTAAAACAGGCAACCAAGAAAGTTGTATTAAAAGTAGGCAAGAAGGTTGTAACAGGTAAGACCTATACCTTAAAGGAAGGTAAGAAAGCAACTGTAAAAGCAACTGTAACAGATGCAAAGGGCAAGAAAGTTACTTCCGGAAACCAGAAGATCAAATGGACTACTTCAAATAAGAAAGTAGCAACCATCAGCAAGAGCGGTAAGATCACAGCTAAGAAAGCAGGAACTGTAAAGATCACAGCTAAGACAGCAGATGGTAAGAAAGTAACATTCAAAGTAAAAGTTAAATAATTGAAAACCTGAAACATACGGACACATGACCTGAGATGCGATAATCCTCTGGTATCGGCATTGAGGGAAAAATCAGGGATCACGAACGGGCGGCATAAAGTTTTGTGCCGCCCGTTTTGTGTAAAATATGTCTAATATGGTACAGCCGGATGTGTTGCAGTTTTCACAAAAATAATTTGAAAACGCTTATTTTGCTGACTTTTTGGGGAAAATAATGGTATAGTAAAAATACTGGGTGGAGAATTACCTGTATGTTATCGTTTAAAATGGAAACTGGAGAAAGGAGAATCAGAAGAATGTTTGAAATCGGAGAATATGTTGTGTGTGGCGCGAAAGGTGTCTGTCAGATCAGGGATATTACCCATATTGATATGTCGGGAGCAGACAAAGAGAAGCTGTATTACGTTTTAGCCCCGGTCGGAGATAAGAATGGGACTATTTATGTTCCGACGGACAGTGAAAAGATTATAATGCGCAGAACGATTTCAAAAGAAGAGGCAGAGAGGCTGATTGACGAATTACCGCAGATTGAACTTCTGTGGGTGCCGGATGACAAACAGCGTGAGGAAACATACAAAGAGGCACTCCGTACCTGTGATTATCATGCATGGGTGAGCATTGTAAAGACTTTGTATCAGCGGAAAAAAGATCGGTTGGCACAGGGAAAGAAAGCAACTGCAGTGGATGAACGCTATATGAAAGCGGCCGAAAATGGACTGTATGGTGAGTTGTCGCTGACGCTTGGAGTACCGAGGGAAAAGATGGAAGATTATATCAGAGAGAGACTTTCGTAAGGAAGGGATTTGACCGGATAGTGAGTGTACAGACAGACGGATCGTCAGAAAAAAAGGTGGGCAGCTGGCAGAAATTTGATCCTGGGATCAATTCTGGAAGCTGTCCACCTTTTTTAGAAGGGATTGTTATGTAACTGTCAGATCGTCGTGTTCACGCCGTTGACGGCAGCGTGTTCATCCTCGTCCATCGGGATGACAAGGCATTTCCTGCCGTCGATGACCTGGGAGTGGATCTGGTCGACTTTTTCCGGTTTGACACGCAGAATGACGTCGTAGGTCTTGACTGCCGGGACGTCATCCCCGTCAGATTCTTCTACCGGAAGAGTGCGTGTTTCTTCTAACTGCTGTTTCAAATTTTCAACCTGCTGTACCAACTCTAATTTTTCTTTGCGTCTGGCATTTGCCTCCACCAGTTTCGGATCTACTAAATGTTCTGCGACCGGGACTTCTTCTCCAAATACATTTTCATAGGTCTGTTCGATCACAGCTGCCTGTTCTTCGGTCACACCGCTCTCTGCGAGTACGGAAGAGATTGTGCTCTTTGTGACAGGAACCGGTTCCGGTTCTGGTTCATCTTCTAAAGCGACCGGGATCAGGTCATTTAAGTTGTCCTGGATATCCATGAAAATGGCATCGCTTTCGTCATCATCTTCCCCGATGACTTCTTTTACAATGCTCTGGAACGTAAGTTTCTGTTCGGTAGCTGTAAATTTAGAGCCACAGCCAAGACCGGATTCCATAAATTCGGAGTGCGGTGTCTTGGTGTCTCTGGTGTAAAACATGACAGAGTGGATATCAGTGCTCCGGTCGGTAAAAGCAGGGAAAACAAATCCGGTGTCCGGAGCTCCAACGACCCAGTCGCGGATACGCGGTCCGATACGGTTTTCATCCTCACGGTAGCCAAGTCCCGGTTTGGTCAGGTTGACCGGGCAGATCGCGCAGAGCAGATACTCGTAAACTTCCTCGGACTCGTCTAATTTATTATTATCAGAAGTTTTTGTCATAACGTCGTAGGCATCGTGGAATACAAGGATCAGATAGTTTCCGACATAGTCGTAGCTGTCAATGACAAGATCATAAAATGCATCCATCAGATCATCATTTTTTAAGGCACTCTCGCGCAGTCCCATCAAAAACTGCTGTCTGCCGCCGGCAGCTTCCTCCGCAGTCGGAAATTCCAGCTCTAAAAGGTTATTTCCAATCGTACCGGACATTACTTTTTTTGCAATCTCCAAGTATTTGTAAAATTCCTCATCTTCCAGATTTAAAAATGTCTCCCCGAAAGAAGTTACCTTATTGTGGTCGGCATCCACATAGCAGCCGCACAGTCTTGTAAAAGTGCAGGCATCTTTCTTAAAACGCCGTTTTAATTCTAAAATATCTTTTTTGTTCATAAATCTATATCTCCGTTTCTGAGGGGATGCCATACAAAAGATAGCGCAGGCTGTTTCATGTCCCCGTAATCTGCAGGAAATATTATAACGAAATTTTAAAACCGGTGCAAGGGGTTATGATTTCCCGTCACGGACAACGGCGTGCTCCATTAACCAGTCACACCATACTGCGTAGTATTTTCCGAGGGGATGCGCATTATCATTGCTGTACTGTGTGCCGAGATTGCCGTTTGCATCGTCAAAAAGTTCATTGATGTCCAGATAATAAATGGTCCGTTGATCGGCTAATGTCGAAATTTTTTGATTAAAGGCGTTGATATTGGCATTATTGAATGTCTTATCCGAGTCTGAGCGCTGTGCAGTCACATGAAGATTTGCTTCCACATAAATGATCGCATCCGGCTGCATGGTTTGCAGAAAATTTACAAACGACGCATATTTTTCAAATGTCTGTGTGACATCGTAGCCAAGTTCATTAATGCCGAGCATCATATATATTTTATGATAGGTATGGCTGGCTAAAAGATCAGAGATACTGACCTTTCCGATACCGTCCACCATAATTTTTTTGTTTTCCAGCTCATAGATACTGAGACCCGAATCACAATAAAAGGTGGCATTGCCCAACGTACCATATTCTTTTAATCCGACAGTGCGGGAATCACCGATCATTAAAGCGTCATCGAAATAATCTGCATCAACAGTGGTCATTTCTGTCATCGGAACTTCTGTGTCCGGGATATCCTGCCGGTCTGTATTGTCAGATGGCGCACCGGAAGTGTCCGATGGTGTCGTGGTGTCCTGTTTTTGTGCGGCGGAGACAGAAGACACGGACAAGGACGTATTTTTGGCTGCATTTATGTTTAACGTTACATATAAGTAAATGAGTGGAATCAGAAGGCAGCTTATCAAAAAGAAAAAATAAAACAATATGGCAGATATTTTTTTTCGCATAGTGTTCCTTCGTTAAAATCTGAAATATAAAAATGGGTCATTAGAGCCAACGTAAATACAGTAAACAGAAGCCCAGAAAATTGCCAGATAGACAAAAATTTCTGGCACAGAGCCCCTGATTTTTTTTAAAAAGCGGACCGGAAGCCTTGTAGAAAAAAGGAAGCCGGCAGGGATGATAAAGCGGAAATCATTTAAATTTTTCCAGAAATCATTCACATAAATAATGGCATCATCGGCGGAAAAAAATGGAAATAATTTCCGGGTGTAGACTTCGATACTGCCGGGATCACTGATTCCAAAGAGCATCCACGACAATGGGATCAGAACTGCCATATAAAGATGTCCGGCCAGCGCGTATCGGTCCGTCAATTTTTTCAACAGCAGTTTTTCTGTCAATACAATGACGAACAGGGAAAATCCCCACAGAATAAAATGAAATTCTGTGCCATGCCAGATTCCGGTAAGTATCCACACGACAAGCAGGTTGCGGATCCATTTGCAGGTACCTGTGCGGTTGCCGCCAAGTGGAATATAGATGTAGGTCTGAAACCATTGTCCAAGTGTAATATGCCAGCGCCGCCAGAATTCTGTCATGCTTGTGGAGAGATAGGGGTGCATAAAGTTTATGGGAAGCTTAAAACCAAGCATTCTGCCCAGACCTGCTGCCATCAGGGAATAACCATAAAAATCAAAGTAAATCTGGAAAGAATATGCGTAGATTCCAAGCCATGCAAGCGGCGTGGAGATACTTTCATATCCGATCGTGCCAACATTTGCCCACAGACTGCCAAACTGATTCGCCAGAATCGCTTTTAAGCCAAGTCCCCGGATAAAAAGTTTCATACCCTCCGCCAGATTTTCGGGCAGAAAGCGTCTTGCGCTGTGAAGCTGCCTGCGCAGCATCTCATACGGGGTAATTGGTCCGGAAATTAATTTTGGGAACATGCTGATGTAAGTGCCGAATGTCACAAAATCCCGTTCCGGTAAAATACGTCCGTAATAGATATCAAAAAGATATGCAGTCAGCTGGAACGTATAAAAACTGATTCCGAGCGGCAGAGATAAATGTCTGGAATATTTAAACAAAAACAACCATAAAAAATCGAAAAAAATAACTTTTGTCAAAAAGAGTTTCTTTTTTCGTGGATTGTGTATCTGATAAAGGCGGATTCCGAACACATAATTGAGATAGGTCAGAACCATTAACAGAAACAGTGCATATGGCTGTTTGATCACTCCGGCTGCATAAAACAGGATGCTCCCTGCAAAGAGCGTACTGTTTCTGAAAGCAGCAGGTGTGACATAATAGGCAAACAGAAATAATGGCAAAAAAATAAAAATAAAGTTGAGACTGCTAAATACCATGCCAGGATCCTTTACTGCATAGACATTTCTTATTTTAAAATATCGGCGATCACATCGTGCGGGATCGTAAATTCCACAACACCCATAGACATCGGACCGACATCGCCCTCGTTGAAGCTGATGACGAGATTTCCGTCAGCATTAATATAGAAGGAAGTGTCATCGTTAATGGAGGTAAAGTTCCATTCAGGAACTTCCGTATCATCCAGCCAGTAGGAGACATTTTCATCGGCATCCATCTGCCCGCGCATCTGGGATTTGATGTTTTCACTGATCGGAGTGATATAGTCAGATCCCTCTTTAAAAAGATCTTTTAACGCAAGGCGTTCCCTGGTCTTTAAATCAATCGTGTAATAATAATCCATCTCATAACCGCTTCCGGCAGCCTGATAACACATCAGTTTTAAGGTAAAATAGTCGTCAGTTGTGTTGATGACCTCATGTTTGATCATGATATCCTGATAACCTTCGTTGTTCATGTTCTGTTTGAACTCTGCGATCAGGCTGTCGCTGATCTTTTCAATCTCAGCATTGATCTCATCGGTTGATTTCTTTAAATTTTCCCCAACCGGGTCTTCCGTTGTTTTTTCAGTGGAAGCGACAGTTTCCGGTACCAGTTTTGGAACATTGACATCGGCGTTGTTTCTGTCGCTGCTGTACTGGTAATCGCGGAATGTGACGACCTCGATCAGATTTCCAAGCAGTGGGATCTGTTCCATCGCATAGGCGATACTCGGTGAAGTATTTGGCAGGATGACAAACGCTGCGATCGCTGCGGCAGCGCCAACCCAGATTCTTGTGATAATGGTTTTATTGTGTTTGTTCTTCTTCTCGGCTTTCGCCTGATTCATTTTTTCTTTCATTTTTATGACCTCCTTTTCAGGCATTTGCGAGGTGTCATAGGATTTTTTTAATTGATAAAAATCATTGGTGTTCATTCGGTTACCTCCATTTTCAGTTTTAACTTCTGCATACTGCGGTACAGACGGCTTTTTATGGTATTGACATTTTCATTTAAGACGCGGGCGATATCTTCGATTTTTAAGTCCTCGAAATACCGAAGTTCCACGATCGCCTTATCCTCCGGGGACAAAGAATCGAGCGCAGTTCTAAGATCTAAGTCCTGATACTGGTCCGGTTTTCCCTCTGCGATCAGTGAATCCTCGTAAGAAATGGTATCCGGCCGCTTTAAATGATGAAAAATCTCATTTAACATGATGCGGTAAATCCAGGTCGCCGCATATTCCGGCTGCCTTAGGGAAGCACTGTTTTTGATCGCCAGATAGGCTCCGTTTTGTACAATATCACTGGCATCGTCGGGATTATGTACATAGCTGTATGCAAGATGATAGTAGCGGTTGTAATTCTCAAGCAGCAATCGTTCGATGAGATCATCATTAGATTCTGCTGTATGTTTTTTTTCTTTTCCGGAAAAGAATTTCAAGATCAGATCCTCCTTTGCAAATATTTGATTCATTCGAATCATCTGACTATTAGATATAGCATAGCCACAAAAAGTTTCAAAATCAATGCAAAACATCAAAAAGGTATGGTATAATGTGCGTAAGCATTGAGCAGTGCCAACGAAGTGAACAATAAAAAATGACTGCTTGCAGGCACTTTTTTATTGTTTGCTTCGTTGATAGGGCGAAAGCCCGTCAGTCCGGAAAATCTCTGATTTTACGGACGTGCACTGCGGACAGGAGTGCAGCAAGAATTAAAAATGGAGACAAAAACAATGGACATAAGATTTGCAACAATAAATGATATAGATGCGGTCACAGAGTTGGAAAGACAGTGTTTTCCACCGGAAGAAGCAGCAGAAAAGGATTCTTTTGAAAAACGCCTGACCGTATTCCCGAATCATTTCTGGTTACTGGAGGATTCAGGGAAACTGGCAAGCATGATCAATGGAATGACGACAGATATTCCAATCCTGCGGGATGAGATGTTTGAGGATGCCACAATGCACCGTGAAGAGGGACAGTGGCAGATGATCTTTGGAGTGGCAACGCTGCCGGAGTATCAGAAAATGGGATGTGCGTCGAAACTCATGGAGCGCGTGATCGCGGATGTCAAAGAGCAGGGACGAAAAGGGATCGTTTTAACGTGTAAAGAGAGTCTTATTCCATTTTATGAGAGATTTGGTTTTGTAAATGAAGGAAAGTCCATGTCAAAGCACGGGGGAGCCGTGTGGTATGATATGCGGCTGGTATTTGAAGAATTGTAGGGAAAAGGAATTATTATAATATGAAGAAACACAGATTGCCATACATGGTTGCAGGGGCAGTATTGTTTGCTGCACTTTTTACCGGATGTACCAATGAGCGCTTAGAAGATGAACTGGATTTCCGCAAGATTGGGATTAACAGTATGCAGTCCGGTGATTATGAAGGTGCAGTGGCTGCTTTTAACAGCGCACTATCCCAGTGTGTGGGGAAGATTACAGATACAGAACTCGACATCTGCTATTATAAGGCGGCAGCACAGTATGCCGGTGGAGATATAGAGGGAGCTCTTGCTACTTATCAGGCGATGATCGATTATGATGAGGAAAACGGCAACGCATATTATCTGCATGGATGTCTGAGTCTAAAGCAGCAGGATACGGATACGGCAAAAAAAGATTTTGCCAATGCTGTCAAATATAACCCGGATGATTATGAACTGTATGTTGGGATTTATGAGAACCTTGCCGGTAATAATATGACTGAGGAAGGGGAAGAGTATTTAAACAAAGCGTTTGATATCAAGGGAAATTCCGCAGAAAATCTTACCTGGCGCGGCAGGATTTATTATCTGCTCGGACAATATGATAATGCAGTCAAAGAGTTAGAAGGAGCAGTCAAAAAGGACAGTGCCAAAGCAAACCTTTACCTTGCACAGGTCTATGAAGCGGAAGAAGATTCTGCAAATGCGGAAAAATATTATCAGGCATATGTCGACAGTGGTACGGCGGACTCTGTGGCAATGAATGCGCTTGCCGAGATCCAGATGGAAAAAGGCAACTATGAAGAGGCGTTAGAGGATATCAGACAGGGACTTGCGATGGATAATGTCACAAATCAGCAGGAGCTTTTGTCAAATCAGATCATTGCTTATGAGTACAGCGGTGATTTTTCATCTGCGTGGGATGTCGTTCAGCAGTACGTTTCCCTTTATCCGGATGATGAGGCGGCGCAGAGAGAATATATCTTTTTAAAGAACCGCCAGAATACGGATGCGGGCAGCGATGCAGAAAGTACGGATTCTTCAGATGAAGGGCAAAACTCTACGGGAAATAGTTCCACGGACGATAGCTCTGCACAAAGTGATACCACGAATGATAGTTCTACAGGAGACAGTTCTGCGGAGAATCGTTCAGCACAGAGTGATTCGACAGGGGATAATACTGCGGGAGACAGTTCTTCACAGGATACAGGAAATTAGAATTAGAGACAGCAAGGGAGGAACACATGCCAGAACCCATTAAAATAGAAGAAGTAAAAGAGCGTGTCATTTTAGTCGGTGTCAGCGAACAGGATGGTGACGATGCGGAAGATTCCGTCGCAGAATTAGCAGAACTTGTAAAGACAGCAGGAGCAGTTACCGTCGGTACGCTGATCCAGAAACGTGAACTGATCCATCCGGGCACCTATGTTGGAACCGGAAAAGTGCAGGAAATCGCCGACATGATCGCGGAACTAGGTGCCACCGGTATCGTCTGTGATGATGAGTTATCGCCGGCACAGCTCAAAAACTTAGAGCAGATGTTAGATACAAAAGTCATGGACCGGACGCTTATTATCCTCGATATTTTTGCGGCGAGGGCAACAACGAGCGAGGGAAAGATCCAGGTCGAGCTGGCGCAGTTAAAATACAGACTAAGCCGTCTGACCGGTCTCGGGCGTTCCATGTCAAGACTTGGCGGTGGTATCGGAACCAGAGGCCCCGGTGAGAAAAAGTTGGAGATGGACAGGCGTCTGATCAAAGACCGTATTGCGCAGTTGAACCGTGAATTAAAAGAAGTGAGGAAACACCGTGAGATCACGCGCGCCCAGAGGGAAAAGAAACAGATCCCTGTGGCTGCGATCGTCGGATACACCAATGCGGGAAAATCAACACTTTTAAACCACTTAACGGGAGCGGGAGTGTTAGAGGAAGATAAGCTGTTTGCAACTTTAGATCCGACAACGCGTGTCTTAGAACTGCCGGGCAGACAGGAAATTCTTCTGACGGACACGGTCGGTTTTATCCGGAAACTGCCGCATCATCTGATCGAAGCATTTAAGAGTACCTTAGAGGAAGCCAAATATGCAGATTATATCGTGCATGTGGTGGATGCGTCCAATCCACAACGGGACAAGCAGATGCACATTGTGTATGACACACTCTATCAGCTCGATATCAGGGAAAAAACGGTTATTACCCTATTTAATAAGCAGGATCAGGTCACAGATGAGGAGCCGATCCGTGATTTTAAGGCAGATTATACATTGGCGGTTTCCGCAAAAAAGGGAACAGGATTAGAGGAGTTGAAAGAACTTTTCTGTACGCTGCTGCGGGATAATAAAATATTAGTGGAGCGTACAATCTCTTATCAGGAGGCTGGAATTTTACAGCAGATCAGAAAGAGTGGGGAACTTTTAGAGGAAGAGTACCGGCCGGAGGGCATTTTTATCCGCGCCTATGTCACGCCGGAAATCTATGGCAGTTTATAGAGGCTTTGTGTTTACGAAGATTTTTGCATATGGTACACTGATATAAAATTTGACAGAATACAGACAAAATTTTGCACAGAAGCGATGAAAGCGTGCTTCGGAATGGAGAAATTATGACAATATTAATTCAAAATGGACAGGTGATCAATCCTGCCACAGGGATGAATGAAGTTGCAGATGTATTGGTGGAAAATGGTGTTGTTTCTAAGATCGAAAAAGGGATCAAAGAGAAAGCAGACCGGAAGATCAATGCAAAGGGATGTTTTGTCATGCCGGGATTTATTGACATGCATGTGCATCTGCGTGATCCGGGATTTGAGGAAAAAGAGACGATCGAGACAGGCTGTCGGGCAGCAGCACACGGCGGATATACGACGATTCTTGCAATGCCGAACACCAAGCCGGTCGTTGACAATCCTGATGTGGTAAATTATGTACACAATAAGGCAAAAACTGTCGGACTTGTCAATGTACTGCAGGTTGGTGCCGTGACAAAGAACCAGGAGGGAAAAGAACTTGCGGATATCGAGGGAATGGTAAAAGCAGGTATTCCTGCAATCAGCGAGGATGGAAAATCCGTCATGAACGCCCAGTTATATCGCGAGGCGATGGAAAAAGCTGCAAAATTAGGCATTGTGGTACTTGCACACTGTGAGGATAAAAATCTTGTCAATGGCGGTGTCATGAATGAGGACGAACATGCAAGAGAACTTGGATTAAAGGGAATCACCAATTCCGTAGAAGATATCATTGTTGCAAGAGATATCATGCTAAGCCACGACACCGGGGCAAAACTTCATTTATGTCATTGCTCGACGGAAGATTCCGTCATGATGGTCGATCTTGCAAAGCAGAAGAATGTAAAAGTTACCGCAGAAGTATGTCCGCATCATTTTACGCTGACTTCGGATGATATACGCAAGATCGCACCGGAAATGGATGTGGAAAAGAATGTGATTGCTGCGGATGCGGATGCAGATACTAATTTTAAGATGAACCCGCCGCTTCGTACTAAAAAAGACGTGGAGGCACTAAGAGTGGGACTTCGTGACAATATTATGGATGTGATTTCTACCGATCATGCACCGCATACTTTTGCAGATAAAAATACCTCCATGAAGAATGCGCCGTTTGGAATCGTCGGACTTGAAACCGCAGCATGCTTAACCTATACAGAACTGGTACTTGGCGGTTATCTGACACCGATGCAGATGGCAGAAAAAATGAGTTATAATCCGGCGAAGATCGTCGGACTTGACAAGGGCGATATCGCTCCTGGAAAGACAGCAGATATCGTGATCTTTGATCCGAATGAAACTTATAAGATCGATAAAAACAAATTTGCAAGCAAGGGAAGAAATACCCCGTTTGACGGAAGAACGGTGACCGGAAAAGTAAAAATGACGATCGTTGGCGGTCATATCGTATATGAGGAATAAAAAAGCGGGTAGATAAAAGGAGAAAATTCATGCAGACAAAGGGCACAAAATTTGAGGAAACTGCGATCATCATCAGGCAGGAAGAGATCGCGGACGATATTTACAGCATGTGGCTGCGTACAGAGCATATCGCAGCGCATGCAAAAGCAGGACAGTTTGTTTCTGTCTACTGCAATGAGGGAAGCAGACTGCTCCCAAGACCGATCAGTATCTGTGAGATCGACAGAAAGGACGGCGCAATCCGTCTGGTATACCGTGTAGCAGGAAAAGGAACCGCAGAGTTCTCCGGCATGCGCACCGGTATGCAGTTAAAAGTGGTAGGGCCGCTTGGCAACGGATTTCCACAGAAAAATAAAAAGGCATTTCTGATCGGTGGAGGAATCGGAATCCCGCCAATGTTAGAACTTGCCAAAGAGTTAGACTGCGAGAAACAGATCGTGCTTGGATTTAGGGATGAGCTTTTCCTGCTGGAAGATTTCCGTAACCGCGGACAGATCTATATTGCAACGGAGGATGGCAGTGCCGGAACAGAGGGAAATGTACTTGATGCGATCCGTGAGAACGGACTGGATGCAGACATCATTTATGCCTGTGGACCAACCCCGATGCTGCGTGCAATCAAAGAATATGCCGCAGAGCAGAACATCGAGTGCTGGATTTCCATGGAAGAGCGCATGGCATGCGGTATCGGAGCCTGTCTTGCCTGCGTGTGCAAGTCAAAAGAAAAAGATGCACACAGCAATGTAAAAAATAAGAGAATCTGTAAAGAGGGACCGGTATTTCTTGCACAGGAGGTAGAATTCTGATGAACATGAAAGTAGATTTATGTGGAGTGACATTAAATAATCCGGTCATGACTGCGTCCGGAACGTTTGGCGCCGGGGAAGAATATTCGGAGTTTGTGGATTTAAACCGTCTGGGTGCTGTTGTGACAAAGGGTGTTGCCAATGTACCGTGGGAAGGAAATCCGACACCGCGTGTGGCTGAGGTATACGGGGGCATGTTAAATGCGATCGGACTTCAGAATCCGGGTATTGATCTTTTCATTGAGCGCGATATTCCTTTCTTAAAGAAATATGATACCAGAATTGTGGTCAATGTATGTGGACATACAACGTCGGAATACATAGAAGTTGTGGACAGACTTGCAGACCAGCCGGTCGATCTTTTAGAGATCAATATTTCCTGTCCGAATGTAAAAGAGGGCGGAATTGCCTTTGGACAGAATCCAAAGATGGTTGAAGATATCACAAGAGAGATCAAGGCGCATGCAAAACAGCCTGTCATCATGAAACTTTCACCGAATGTAACAGACATCACGGAGATGGCGCGTGCGGCAGAAGCCGGCGGTGCGGACGGTTTATCGTTGATCAACACGCTGACAGGAATGAAGATCGATATCCACAGACGCACGTTTGCACTGGCAAACAGAACGGGCGGCATGTCAGGTCCTGCCGTGCATCCGGTTGCAGTGCGCATGGTATATCAGACCGCACAGGCGGTAAATATCCCGATCGTTGGTATGGGCGGGATCATGAATGCAGATGATGCGATCGAGATGATCCTTGCGGGAGCAACGGCAGTGTCTGTCGGAACAGCAAACTTTACCAATCCACAGGTAACCATGGAGATTGTTGACGGAATCCGCGATTATATGGAGCGTTATCAGGTAAAAGATATCAAAGAACTCGTAGGCGCAGTACACGATAGATAAATCACAGGGGAATGTAAGTTATGAAAATATTAAAAAAAATCATTTGTATCTGTCTCGTTGCAATCCTGGCAGCAGGGCTTTTTCCCGGTGCACAGACAGAGGTTTATGCAGCTGGAAAGCCGGTACAGTTAGTATCCTGTAAACTAAATTCCGGTGGCAGCAAGGTGACAGTAAAAGCAAAAGTTGCCGGAAAACAGAAAGGAATGGGAAACAAGCTTTACCTGTTTTCAGTGGATGCCAATGTAAAAGAGAATGCAAAGCTTACCGGAAAACCGGTGGCTTCGGCCAACTTTAAGAAAGGTACAGTTACATTTTCCGTAAAATATAAAAGCAGTATGCTTTGTCAGAAATTTGTGGCTGCATACAAAAAAGGGAAAAAATATGCAGCAATAAGCGGTGCACAGTACATTACCAATCCGGAAGTATTAGCATCCTACACCGGAACCGGCGTAAAGACTACCTCTAAAAAGGGACTGCAGCCGGACTGGGCAGACCATACATCCGTAAAAAAGCTTCGTACACAGCATGTTGTCTTAAACTGGTCAATTGAAGAAATTTTAAACAAAGACTGCGGAAATAAAGAGGTGTATAAATATCGCGGGAAAAAATATACATTTGACAGGGATCGTGTAAACTGGCTGCAGGATCAGGTGCGTCAGTATATTGACGATGGATCCAAAGTATATGTGATCCTGCTTCTTGGCAAAGACGCAAAAGGCCAGGCGGGTAAAATGAGTTATGGCGGTGGAAAAATATTCTCTTCCATTAAGACAACATCAGCAGCAGGATGCCGTACCTGGGAAGCATTTATGAGTTACATGGCAGAGAAATTTGGCAATGAACAGCATTTGGTGTCCGGATGGATCTTAGGAAATGAGGTTGACAGTCCTTATGACTGGAACTATGCGGGCGGAAAAAGCTTAAGTGCGTATATGGATGATTATGCGCGGGCATTCCGCATTGCATATAATGCTACAAAGAGTGTCAGCAGCCATTCAAAGGTATATATCAGCCTTGATTATAACTGGAATCAGGATGTCGATGGAGGCGGAAACAGCTTTTTCTCGACGAAGAATACACTGGACACATTTTATTCGAAACTGAAAGCGCAGGGGAAGATCTGTCCAAACATTGCATATCATGCATATTCACAGGGTCTTGTGGAGCCAAAATTCTGGGATGACTCTTTAGCAGGCAGTGGTGTGGATTCCACGATCATTACCATGAAAAATATTTCTGTCCTGACGGAATATGTAAAAAAGAAGATCGGCAAAGATGCAACGATCATGCTTGCAGAGCAGGCGTTCAATTCGACACAGGGAGAAGAGCTGCAGGCAGCAACATATGCGTATGCTTACTATATCAGCGAAGGCAATAAGATGATCGAATCCTTTATCTATGCGAGAGATACCGAACCGCAGTCGGATGTGGATCAGGGCTTTTACTGGGGACTTCGCAATATCAATGGCAGAGAGCGTAAAATATATAATACATTTAAAGTGATCGATTCAAAGGAGTCTTTGGATAAGACGAAGAATCTTCTCTCCTATACAGACTTAAGTTCATGGACACAGATTCCTGGAATTAAAAAGTCTACTTTTAAAAATAACCGTTCCATCAAAAACAAATGGCCGCTAGTACAGTCAACCAGCCTGTATGTGTGTCTTGCGGATGATAACTGGCAGAGAGAGACAACTTATGTCTACGACGGAAAGAAACATAAACCTGCAGTAACGGTAAAACGTAATTATACCGGAAAGACGGTTCCGAAAAAGAATTATTCCGTAAAATATCTGACAGACTGCAGGAGTATCGGAGTGCATCGTATTCAGATTAAATTAAAAGGTGATTTCCGCGGAACGATCATCCGGGAGTTTACGATCGCACCGCAGAATGCAATGCTGAATGATCTGGTGATGACGTCAAATTCTGCTACGGTAAGCTGGAATGTACCAAAGAAGACCAAAGAGCAGATTACCGGTTATATGATCCAGTATACGGATGGAGAAGGTGGTTTTTATTCGACACCGGAAAAAGATATCCATCTGATCAGGATCAAAAACAGCAATAAATTAAAATATACGATCAAGGGACTTACCAAGGGCAAACGCTATTTTGTAAGAATAACGACCTATAAAACAGTTATGGTAGATGGCAAACCAAAAGATATCATTGCCGGATGGGGATATGATGATATCAAATATGATTATGCCACAGATCCGGTCGTGCCGGAACCGGATACAGAAGAGGATACCTTAGAATAAGCGATTGAGGTAATGTGAAATACGATGCCGGAATTAAGATTTATAATAGCAGACGGACTCCCGGAGCGGGAACTGGATTATTTAAAACAGAATATCAGACCGGAACCGGATCTGAAACTGGTGGTAACAGGGAAAAATAATGCCAATCGCAGAGCAGAGTTTTCTCTGTTCCCGCCAGAAGAAAGTGTGCTCATCTCTACAGATGGGCACATTATTTCTAATATGGATCAGCTTGGAATGGCAACGCTGGGATATATCGGACCGGGCGGAGCAGAGAATGAGAGCACAGGAGAAGTACCGGACGATGTGATTACAGAAATTGGTAGTCAGAACGTGAATTGTAGTGACAGCACAGATGAAGTGACGGAGGGAATCGAAGAACAGGGAATGCAGGCTGCGGTTATGTTAATCGAAGGTCTTGAGGAAGTGGATGAAACGTTTCTGCTTCGTGCGTATGAACGTAAACATGGTATTCCGTGGACGATCGTCACGACAGAACGCTGCATCGTGCGGGAGATCACGCTGGATGATTTAGACGGCCTGTTTGCACTGTATGCCGGGGAGGGAATGACGGAATATTTAGACCCGCTGTATGAATACGAAAAGGAAAAAGAGTATCAGCGGTCGTATATTAACTATATGTACCGCCTTTATGGGTACGGCATGTGGGTCGTGATCGAAAAGGCGACGGGAAAACTGATCGGGCGGGTCGGGATCGAGAATCGTGAGGCGTGTGACGGTGAGCCGGAACTTGGATATATGATCGACGTATCGTATCAGAGAAAAGGATATGCAACAGAGGTCTGTCTTGCTGTGATCGGTTACGCATGGAATTTTCTTGAATTCGATAAATTAAACTGTCTGATCCAGAAAGGAAATAAAGCATCGGAATGTCTGGCAGAAAAACTGGGATTTATGTTCCGGGAGGAAATGGATCTGGACGGAAAATGCATGAAACGCTATACCATAAGCAAAAGCGGGGCATGATATCATCAATAAACGTTGCATTTTCCATAAAAATAAAATATAATATAAACTACTAAAAAAGGGATAAAGTGGGTGAGGCACATGGCGGATTTTTCATCAGAATCACTGGATCTGCAAAAAAAAGTAAAAGAAGAGGACGATAACATCAAGCCGATGAAAGAGTTTGAGAGTCCGGAAAAACTATATGACGAACTGATCGCCAGCGTGCGAAAGTATCATCCATCGACAGATATATCGCTGATCGAGAAAGCATATCATGTTGCGAGGGATGCACATGAGGGACAGGCAAGAAAGTCCGGCGAGCCATATATCATCCATCCATTGTGTGTTGCGATTATTTTAGCAGAGTTAGAGCTGGATAAGGAGACGATCGTTGCAGGACTTTTACATGATGTTGTGGAAGATACTGTTATGACGGATGAACAGATTGCACAGGAGTTTGGAGATGAGGTTGCTCTTCTGGTAGATGGTGTTACCAAATTAGGACAGCTCTCTTATGATGCGGATAAAGTGGAGGTTCAGGCAGAGAATCTTCGTAAGATGTTCCTTGCAATGGCAAAGGATATCCGTGTTATCCTGATCAAGCTTGCGGATCGTCTTCACAATATGCGTACGCTCAAATACATGACACCTGAGAAGCAGAAGGAAAAAGCGCGTGAAACGATGGATATTTACGCACCAATCGCACAGCGTCTTGGTATTTCCAAGATCAAGATCGAGCTGGACGATCTCTCACTCAAATATTTAGAGCCGGATGCCTATTATGATCTGGTACATCAGATCGCACAGCGCAAGAGTGTCAGGGACGAATATGTACAGAAACTGGTGGAAGAAGTGCGTCAGCACATCAAAGATGCAGGAATTCCTGCACAGGTTGACGGACGTGCAAAACATTTCTTCAGTATTTACAAAAAAATGGTCAATCAGCACAAGACATTAGACCAGATTTATGATCTGTTTGCCATCCGCATCATCGTGGATTCCGTCAAGGACTGTTATGCAGCACTCGGTGTGATTCATGAGATGTATAAGCCTATTCCGGGACGTTTCAAAGATTATATTGCCATGCCCAAGGCAAATATGTACCAGTCTCTGCATACCACATTGATTGGCAGTAACGGACAGCCTTTCGAGATCCAGATCAGGACCTTCGAGATGCACCGCGTGGCGGAATACGGTATTGCCGCCCACTGGAAATACAAGGAAGCTTCCGACGGTAAGAAGCCGGAAGTCCAGGAAGAAGAGAAGCTGGTATGGCTGCGTCAGATCCTGGAGTGGCAGCGGGATATGTCAGACAACAAGGAGTTCATGAATCTGCTTAAGAATGATCTGGACCTGTTCTCTGACAGCGTGTACTGTTTTACCCCTACCGGTGATGTCAAGAATCTTCCGGCAGGATCTACACCGATTGACTTCGCTTACAGCATTCATTCTGCGGTGGGCAATAAGATGGTGGGAGCCAGAGTCAACGGGAAACTTGTGACCATCGATTACAAGATCAACAACGGAGACCGGATCGAGATCATTACCTCCCAGAACTCCAAGGGCCCCAGCCGTGACTGGCTGAACGTGGTAAAAAGTACCCAGGCCAAGAACAAGATCAATCAGTGGTTCAAGAATGAATTAAAGGAAGACAATATTTTAAAGGGCAAGGAGCTGCTTTCCACCTACTGTAAGGCCAGAGGTGTGAATCTTGCCAACCTGCAGAAGCAGGAATATATGGATGCCATTATGCGAAAGTATGGATTCCGGGACTGGGATTCCGTACTGGCAGCCATGGGACACGGGGCTCTGAAAGAGGGCCAGATCGTTAACAAGATGCAGGAACTGTACGACCGTGACCACAAGAAAGAGATGACCAATGAGGAGGTCCTGGCAAGCATCGCGGAGAACAATGCGGTAAATGCACAGAATGGTGCGGGTAAGCCGGTTCTCATGAAGTCCAAGAGTGGTATCGTGGTAAAGGGTATCGCGGATCTGTCGGTGCGTTTTTCCAAGTGCTGTTCCCCTGTGCCGGGGGATGAGATCGTGGGTTATGTGACCCGTGGAAGAGGTATCTCTATCCACCGTACCGACTGTATCAACATCATCAATCTGCCGGAGATGGAGAGGGCGCGACTGATCGATGCGGAATGGCAGCCGGAGGAGGAACATGCGGAGAAATATCTGGCGGAGATCAAGATCTATGCCAACAACCGTAACGGACTGTTAGCGGATATTTCCAAGGCCCTGACGGAGAAAAATATCGATATCATGTCCATGAACACCAGAACCAACAGACAGGGACTGGCTACTCTGCAGACGACCTTCGAGATCAGCGGCAGGGAGGAACTGAACCGTATTATTGACAAGATCCGGGGCATCGAGAGCGTTATTGATATTGAGAGAACCACGGGTTAAATGCAGGATGCCTGGAAACGCGGCTGATCCGGATAGAAAACAGAAAGTGAGTGTATTATGAGCAATATCAGTATCGGAAATATGACACTGGGGATCTACCAGACCAACTGTTATTTTGTGTACAGAGAAGACAGTGATAAGGTGCTGGTATTCGACCCGGCGGATCACGGAAAGAAAATAGAGGCAGCACTTGGGCATCACGGACTGCATACAGTGGCAATTTTTCTGACCCACGGACATTTTGACCACATTGGTGGCTGCGCGGAATTGAAAGCGGCTGCGGATGCTTATGCCGGGGAGCATGGTTGGGAACCGGTGAAAATTTATGCCGGGGAGGCGGAGAAAGATTTCCTGCGGGATACGAAGAGCAACCTGTCGAAAGATATGGGGCGTCCGGTAACGGTTACCGCGGATGTGTATCTGCAGGATGGTGAGGAACTGAATCTGGACGGCATCCGGATCAAGGTTCTGGCAACTCCCGGACATACCGCGGGCGGTGTCAGCTATTATTTCCCGGAGGGAGGGTTCTTAATCTGCGGG
>OGMP01001218.1_pt1 | contig 21352 bp, 23 predicted proteins | sample 1573261 | NCBI WGS metagenome assembly OGMP01 (sample SAMEA2581878, study PRJEB24529) | metagenome | biome: Human gut stool | place: China | collected 2011 | reverse complement strand
TCCATTTCTCTTTATGTAGGTAGCACTTCGGGAATGGAGTTGCGGATTTAAGGATTTGCTAAAAGGTTAGTCTTTATTGTCATCCGACTTTGAAAACAAGAAATAATACATGGTGCCAAACATATAGCCGATGGCTATGCCCACGGCCAACTTTCCCATAGCTGATCCTAATATCATACCAAAAAGCATTCCCAATGACAAACAAAGGGAATAACCGGGCTTTTTCTCCTTTTCCTTACTCATGGTTTTAATGAATATAACGTTCTTTCTGCATCTACATATCATAACGGATGCAGATCAAAGATAGTAAAAAAACAATTAGCAGAATCAAATGAATGCTCATTTAATTCTGCTAACGGGTTAATTGGTCATGCCATCAAAAGTAAGAATACAATCTTTATCCAAAGGATAAATCTTATTTCTGGGCATTAGGATCTTTTTTCCTTAAATCATTTAAGATTTTTCCTGCTGTTTTTAAAAGAACCACCACATCCGTAGGATCAACATCCTTCAGAAGACCTCTTTTCGATAATTTGCTCATAGTTCATTTCATTTAAAGTGAGTAATTATTACTTTTTCTCCAGAGTAACCGAACCATTGGGATTGAAGGTTACATTATAACCATTCGATAAGCCTTTATACGCAAGCGTGGCACTGCATAGAATCATCAGTTCTGTAGTGGAAATAGAAAGCGGACCAGCTGTCAATCCAATCGCAGCCGCCGCACCCACAGCTGAAGCACCACCGGTAAAAGGAATGGCTGCCAGACTGCCTACCAGCAAGGTTGCACTGCCTATCCTGGCCATTTTCTTGCGTTTCTTGCTTCGGATGATTTTCTGTGCCAATTCACCACCTACGTCAATTCTTGATTGACCGGATTTAATTGCTTCTGACAATTGAAATTTAGTTGTAATCATGTGCTATTAGTTTTTACTGGTTAATATATTTTTCTTCTTTATTTCTCATGTTCTGATTGATTATCCATACTTTTCCAGATTCTCCGATAGGAGGATTTACGCAACATACTGAGTATCCCCGAAGGCATCGTATGCCACGAGCCGCATTGAGGACATTGGCGGGGTACAGACAGACTGGTGGCCATAAACTCCAGATCCACATCCATAAATCTGTTCCCGCACTGGTCACAAACGAATTCAGTAGTACCCCTATGCATTTTCCATGTTTTTTAAAGTCAACATAAATCCGGACATCATGGCATAGTAGGTTTCTTCGTATCCGATGCGGGCACTTGGATGATAACTGTCTATAACAATCTTCCTGGTAGAAGGCGAATAATAAATCCAGCCATCAGTCCCGTCAACAGGACACAAATCCTCCAGATATTGAGACTTCACAAAGTTCAATATCAGATTCTGCCCGTTCGCGTTTCCGCAACACAGGATGACATCAGCATCGTATAAGGCGATTTGTTCTTTGAGGAATCTGGAATATCGGTTGATATATTCCGATAAAGTCTTTTGACTAATTGCAGCCCCGCCACACTGCTTTTTGCAGTTAACATGTGCGATGGGAGCCTTTTCGAAGAAAGGACCAGAGAGTTCCATATTCCGTGCTTCTTCAAAATCCGGATAATAATTGGGGGTAGAATGAAGGATTCCGTAACTCCACATTCTGAGATTCTTGATAAAGGGTACTCCCTTCTGATAAGAGAAATCGATAACATTCGGACGCCCGGTTTCCTCCCGGATGTTCCAGGCTTCGGTATCATTCAGTTCTTTGGTGATGATGAGCAGATTGCGCTCTGCCTTCAGCCATAAAGTTTCTTCATCACCTGTTTCACGATGCCATGCATTATCTTCAAAAAAGATCTTACCTCGATACAAAATTCCATCTTCTGAAAACTCGTGGGCATCATGGAGTCTTTCCGCTTCTTCACGCCATGCGTCAAGAATCTGCTGTTCGCTTTTCTTCATACAGGATTTCATTGCCAGCTATTATTTAAAGGTTAATATACGTTTTGCATTGCAGCTCCTTTTTATCAGCTCTGCAATGCAAAAGTATATCAAAATCAAAGCTTCCTGAAATCCATTGCTTTTTATAATGTTAATGATTTGTTATCGGCTATAAGATTCTCTTATAAACATTTGTTATACAGCAATATAACCATCACAAGAGTACGAAAAACCTGCCGTTTTTTACTAGTTTTTTACTAACGAAAATCCAACCCGATTTAAGTTCTCAGAGCTTGGAGGAGCTGCCCATCCTTTTTATTTTGTGATCCTTATCCCGGGTATCGACCATCATAAACACAGTCTTCATTTTTCTGGTAATATCATCCTCAAAGGCAGCCGACAGTTTGCTGTGTATGAATTCATAACCGAACATTCTGGACATGCAACCATTGGTATATTTCGGAACATTAAAAGTCTGCTTTAAGTATCTCATGAAAGTCTCTTTATGATTATTCATGATTCCGTTGCCGAATACAATCCGGTCTCCTGCGCGTACCAGTATCTTTCGGGTAACCAGCTGTTTGAACAGGGAGGCTACATCTTTTATCTTGGGGGTTCTTCCCACACCCTGACGTACTCCCATACCACTCGCCGAACGCTCTTCTATCGTTTTCAGTCCAAACAGTTCTATGGCATTCGGACTGTTAAAGTACTCATTAAACAGTGATTCTATCCAGCCTTTTGTTACCTTACCCGGAATAATATGATATTGTCTTTGCAAGAAACTTTCCTTTTTCCCGTTAATTTCCGTTCCGGCTTCATAGTTGAGAAACAGATACACGGAAAGCACCGGAATGTCAACCTTACCGAAATAAGTCAAATTGCTATTGGCTATCAGGCAATCTCTTATGGCTTCATTCCATACGAAAATAAGATGCGGTTTCAGTTCGTCCACCACCTGAGCGAATGCCTCATGGTCCGTATCATACAAAGCTTTGTTTTCGGAGTATTTCGGCGAACTTCCATCCGGCCAATAATGCTGGATATAATTGGTAAAGGCTACCTGCTCCCAGAATTCACTTTTTTCCTGATCGGTCAGATGATCCCGCTTATTCAGCATGAGATAGGTAAACGCACTGAATGCCTGATAAGAAAAACCTTCCAGATAAGAGTTGACCTCTATGGTATCACTGTTCGACAGCCGGTAGTATTCCTGATCTTCCTTATCCAGATAACAAGGACATTTCTGGTCCATCTCAAAAATAGTACTGCTGGAAGCGCATTCCTTTTTCAGATGAACACAATTCGAATACGGACAGCGAAAATGAGAGCCCGCAATAAGCACTCGCAGTCCGCCAATCCCTTTCCAATAATTCTGCCCTACCCTTGGCTTGAAAAAATATTTCTGCATATCCGTTTCCATATTTTGTATGTATAAAAGGGAAGACCGCCCTTATCGGTTGCCTTCCCCAATCATCAGATGCAAACAAAGTTAGACATTAAATGCAGAACCTCCAACGATTGTAATTAATAAAATCGTATCTTTGTAGGTATATAAAAGACCTATTAAAAATCAGTCAATATATGGTACAGATTCTAGTAATTGATGATGAGGAACCGATTCGCAAACTATTAGCCCGGATTATAGAGTTAGAGGGCTATAAGGTATCTACGGCTAGCTGTTGCAGCGATGCATTGCAACAGCTGCGCAAGCAGGACTTTGACGTGATTCTTTGCGATGTGTTCTTGCCGGACGGAAATGGAGTTGATTTTATTTTTGATATAAAAAAATATTCCAACGATGCTGCCATCATATTATTAACCGCACATGGAAATATTGAAGATGGTGTGCAGGCCATCAAGAACGGGGCGTTTGACTACATTACCAAAGGGGACGATAACCGCAAGATCATTCCTACGATAAATCGCGCGGTCGATGAAACAGAAAAAAAGAAAGGCAAGAAACCAGCTACTGTAGCCTATTCCTTTGACACCATCGTTGGACAGTCGCATGAGCTGAAACAGGCCATCGCACTGGCACAGAAGGTTTCCAAGACAGATGCCGCAGTATTGCTGACCGGAGAAACAGGTACCGGAAAAGAGGTCTTTGCTCATGCCATTCATCAGGGCAGCGAAAGAGCGGCACTGCCGATTGTAGACATAAACTGTTCGGCTTTCAGTAAGGACCTGCTGGAAAGCGAATTGTTTGGCTATAAGGCCGGTGCCTTTACCGGAGCACTAAAGGATAAAAAAGGGTTGTTTGAGGTGGCAAACCATGGAACCATCTTTTTGGATGAAATCGGAGAAATGGCTTTCGACCTTCAGGCAAGACTTCTACGTGTTCTGGAAACCGGAGAGTATATCAAGATTGGAGATACCAAACCGACCAAGGTGGATGTCAGAATCATATCTGCTACCAACAGGGACCTGAAGAAAGAAATAGAGAACGGCAACTTCCGTGAGGACTTATATTTCCGTTTATCCGTATTCCAGATCAACCTGCCTCCGTTGCGGGAAAGAAAAGAGGATATTGAAAGCCTATCCTATATGTTTCTGGACCGGTTTGCCAATAAGCTGAAGAAGAAAATTACGGGCATCACTCCGGAGGTGCTTCATATTCTAAAAAATGCAGAATGGAAGGGAAATGTCAGAGAACTTCGGAATGTGATAGAAAGATGTTCCATTGTCTGCGAAGGTCAAATAACCTTTGAAGATTTGCCCCTGGACTTGCAGAAAAGCAAGTCTGATGTTTCACCGGCGAAGGACAGTTTTGAACTAGCGGAAATCGAACGGATGCATATCATTAAAGTGTTGCAGTACACCCACGGCAACAAAACAGAAACGGCACGTCTTTTAAAGATCGGACTGGCAACTCTTTACCGTAAGATTGAAACTTATAAGATAAGTGTGTAACCATAAAAACAACCGTTTATAAGCAATTGACTGAGGTGCTTATAAACGGTTGTTTGCTATGAGACATCTGCCCAATTATGCTTTTAAGCGTAAAGTAAAGCAACTGCCTTTTCCGATTTCACTCTCTACGGTCAAGGTACCGCCGTGTGCCTCCACAAAATCCTTCGAAATGGACAATCCCAGTCCGCTACCTTGAACCTTGGTACCCGGCACCCGGAAATAATGATCAAAAATGCTCTGATGATAGCGTGGGTCTATACCCTTGCCAAAATCACGCACAAACATTTCAATATAATTGTCATCCGTCTGGCGGGCACCAATAATGATGCGACCGTTTTCTGGAGAATAACGAATGGCATTCGAAAGCAGATTGGTCAGCACCCAGGCGATCTTTTCGCTGTCTACAAACAGCTTTCCGATTTTGTTCTCAGGATATTGTACTTCTATCTGTATGTTGAACTTTTCGGCCTGCACCCGATTGGCCTTTATGGCATATTCTATCAGTTCTATAGGTTTTGTGATACGGGGTTTGAGTTGCAGTTTGCCAGACTCTACTTGCGTCATGTTGAGCAATTCACCCGTGATATTCAGCAAGCGTTCGCTATTATCCTGAATACTTTGCGCCAACTCCTTTTGTTCCTCGTTCAGATCCCCGATTCGGCTGTCTTCGAGCAACTGCAGGCTCATCATAATGGCAGAAATAGGCGTTTTCAGTTCGTGCGATATGGTCGAAATGAAAGTGGTCTTGGCAGAATCCAGTTCCTTGAATTCCGTGATATTCTTAAGCAGAATGACGTATCCCTCATTTATGGAATCGGAGTGATCATTTCCGGACTTGTCAATCTGCATGTACTTCATCTGGAAATAGCTTTCCTTGTTGTCGGCATATATTTTCAGAGGCTCCGTTTTGGTGACTTTATTTTCTTTTTGTGAATCCATGAGTTCACGTATGAGCCTTCTCAACAGATCATTTCTCAGGGATATATCCTGAGCCGGTTTCTGCAAAACTTCCTCCCGCTTTAAATTGAGGACATTCAGAGCCTCATCATTGATAAACAAAATAGTCAGCTCATTATCCAGTCCGATAATAGGTTCCTTGACACTGTTGATAATGGCTTCCATATAGTTTTTGGCAGCCTTTATTTGGGCCAGGGTACTGGAATGATAATCCGACAGCCGTTTCGCCATCCGGTTGAAATTCTCGGAAACTTCTGCAAATTCGTGGCTTTCCAGATTCAACCGACAATCATAATTATGGTTGGCGATATCCTTGATTCCGTCGATAATCTTTTTGATCGGTTTGTTGAAATACGAAGGCAGAACTGCCAGCATGAAAATACCGATCACAATACAAAAACCTCCAATCGTCGAAATCCAAAGCAGTGCACGCTGCAGTCCCGGACCCGCAGCAGGACTGTTGGGTTCTGTTGCCGTCAAAATCTGCAAGTTCACAATAGAGAGTGAGACCAAAAGCACAATCATGGCAACAAGTACTCCTATTACCAGCGTCAATTTTGTCTTAATATTCATAACACGTTTTTTTATTGCGGAAAGATAATCAATTTTATATCCATCTCTGAAAGATTTTTAAGAAAATATGCATAACGATGGATTTTAAAGATCTTACTCCAATTAAAAGTGGGTTGCCCGATACAAACTGTGGTGACATGACGCTCACGGCAGACGTCAAGAACGGCCTGTATGACATCCGGTGCTGCGACTTGTATCAATTCGCCGCCCAATTCGGTTACCAGTTTAAAATGGTTGAGCAGATGCCTTTGGACAGACAGATTGATTCTATCGGGACTTTCGGAAGGCGTTTGAACATATAGCGTCATAAAATCGGTATTGTATCGGGAGGCAAGCCGTGCCGTGCGGCGTATGATATGCCTCGGAGTCTTTTCGTTGCTGCTGATACAGGCAAGGTACACCTCTCTATGAACCGCCTTTTCTTCCGGGATTACCTCGGTCTCCACTTTCCTTTCCACCCTGAATGCCACCTCTTTAAGAGCCAGTTCGCGTAATTGAAGGATATTTTCCGTCTTGAAGAAATTATCAAGAGCCGTTTGTATCTTCTCGGCCTTATATATTTTCCCGGCTTTCAAGCGATTGATAAGTTCTTCAGCGGTCAAGTCAATGTTGACGACCTCGTCCGCTTCCTCCAAGACCTTGTCCGGAATACGCTCCTTCACTTCGATTCCGGCAATCCCCTTAATATCCTCATTCAGGCTTTCGATATGTTGGATGTTCACCGCGGATATGACATTAATGCCCGCCTCCAGAAGATTCATCACATCCTGCCAACGCTTTTCATTCCGGCAACCACCGACATTGGTATGCGCCAGCTCATCCACAATCACCAGCTCGGGATGTAACTGAAGGATGGCATCCAGATCCATTTCTTCCAGTTCCTTGCCCTTGTAGAATATCTTTTTGCGAGGAATGACCGGCAATCCATGCAGCTGTGCTTCCGTACCGACTCGTCCGTGTGTCTCCACATAACCAATCTGTACGTCAATGCCGTTGTCCAACATTTCATGGGCCTCTTGCAGCATCTTGTAGGTCTTGCCTACACCGGCGATCATTCCGATATAGATTTTAAAGACACCTCTTTGTGAGCGTTTTATCAGATTTAAAAAGTGACGTACACTTTCTTCTCTATTCGCCATTGCCTTATTTGATTTCAGCACTCAGTCCAAAAATGCTTGTTAAACAAAAGCAGGATACCAAAAATCTCCAAGCGTCCGATAAGCATCAAAGCCGAAAGTATCCATTTAGCGGCATCCGGTAGAGAAGCCCAGGAGTAGACCGGTCCATAGGCTCCCAATCCCGGACCGACATTACCGATAGCAGACACAACGGTGCTGAATGATTCCGTCAGGCCAACTCCAAAGCACATCAGCAAGGTCCAGCCTATAAATATACAGATCAAATAGGTGACAAAGAACGTATAGACCAATGCCGATGTTTGCACTGTAACCTGACCGTTGTCAACATGAACCGGCAGGACAGCCCTTGGATGCAGCATTTGCTTGAACTGGTTTCTGATGTTCTGAAAAATGATCAACAAACGTAAATTCTTGACGCCGCCACTGGTGGAACCGGTACAGCCGCCGGATATCATGGCAAAAATAAGCAGCATCCAGGTGAATGGAGGCCATAGATTATAATCGTCTGTAGCAAAGCCGCACGATGTGTGTACGGTGGCCACCTGGAATAAGGCTTTGCGGAATGCCGTTTCAACATCATAATAATCGGTTATGAACAGGGCAAATGCAATGACAATCGTAAGAATGAATATGGACGCAAGGAACCAATGCAACTCTCCATCCTTAAACAGCTTCTTGTATTTTCCATTCAAAGCAAAATAATATAAAGAGAAATTTACACCGGACAAAATCATAAATATGGATATCACATATTCTATGTAGGGTGAATTCCAATAAGAGATGCTATCCTGCTTGGTGGAAAAGCCACCGGTTGCCGTAGTGGCAAAGGCCTGGCACAAGGCATCAAACAGGTTCATACCACCAAACAGCAACAATACGGTCTCCAACAAAGTCAGTCCGATATAAATAAGCCACAGACAACGGGCCATCACCTTGATTTTAGGGTGAATCTTGTCATGGGTAACTCCTGTCGCCTCAGATAAGAAAAGCTGCTGACTGCTACCGCTGAACAATGGAAGCAATGCTATGGTAAAAAGAACGATGCCAAGGCCTCCGATCCATTGTGTAAAGCTACGCCAAAAGAGCAAGCCATGTGGCAAGGATTCGATATTATTCAATATGGTGGCTCCCGTGGTGGTGAAACCGGACATCGTTTCGAAGAAAGCATCGGCGACAGAGGGAATATATCCACTTAAATAGAAAGGCAACATACCCAAAAGCGTAAACAATATCCAGGAGACACTGACGATAAAATATCCGTCACGTCTGGAAACATTGTTGCACCTACGGTTACCGGCAAGTACCATGACTCCACCGATCCCCATATTGATCAACATGGTCCAAATAAAATAGATATAGCTGCTCTCCTGATAAATGGCAGATACACCGGCACAGATTGCAAATAATCCGGCTTCCACTAAAACCAATATACCCAAAACATAAGAAACTGTTCCGAAATTAATCAGACCGTCGTTCTTGCTTTTGAATGAAAACGAATTTGTTTGATAAGCCTCTTTCATATACAATATCTTTTTATTGACTTATAGACAAATCACATGCCACAGAAACAGGAAAACTGATAATCCCCTAAATTACAAAGCATTATAAAAATTATATTTTATACAAAAGGAATTTACCCTTCTCATTATGAGAAACATCTATCTCCATAATGAGAAGGGTAACACAGGCTGGTTATCTAAATCCTGCTACAAAGTCTGTTTGATTTTATAATTCTGTTCTATTGATCTATGGTCGGATCCGCTTCTTCCAAGGCGACATTAAGCTTTAAGACATTTATCTTGGCAGGACCGAAGATACCCAAAAGTGGTTGCTCAACCATCTTGTCGACAATGGCTTTCACATCAGCCTCCTTCATTCCCCGTGCCTTGGCAACCCGTTTTATCTGGACATACGCACATTCCGGTGTTATGTCGGGATCAAGACCAGAAGCGCTCGCCGTAACCATCTCAGCAGGAACATCCGCACGCTTCAAATAAGGATGATGGAGCAGGAATGTATCAATTCTGGCTTCAACCTCCGCAAGATATTCCTCATTGGTAGCTCCCTTATTGCTCCCCGCAGAACTTGTTCCGTCATACCCGACACCGGCACATGAAGGTCTGCCCCAAAAGAATACATCCTTTGTAAAGACTTGCCCCACGTTGGCTACACCAACAACTTTGCCGTTGAGTTTCACCGTTTCTGCATTCCCTCCTTCACCGGGAGCCGCAAACTGTGCAAAAATCCACAATACCAATATATAGCATACTGAAAGAAACACACAAAACACGATTGTGATTCTTATTGATTTCATTAAATTCTTCATAACTGTTTTCGTTTTTATTCTCAGCAAAATAATCCTACAAATAAATCTATAAGCTTGATTCCTACGAAAGGAGCGATAATCCCTCCCACTCCATAAATCAGAAGATTTCTGCGCAGCAAGGCACCGGCCCCTATCGGTTTGTATTCCACTCCTTTCAGCGCCAGCGGAATCAGAACCGGTATGATTATGGCATTGAAGATGATGGCAGAAAGGATGGCGCTTTCCGGACTATGCAGCCCCATGATGTTCAGCGCTCCCAACTGGGGTACGGAAATCATAAACAAAGCCGGGATGATAGCAAAATACTTGGCCACATCGTTTGCTATGGAAAAGGTGGTCAGTGTGCCGCGGGTCATCAGCAGCTGTTTGCCTATTTCAACAATCTCAATAAGTTTGGTCGGATCGTTATCCAGATCGACCATATTACCGGCTTCTTTGGCAGCCTGAGTACCACTGTTCATGGCCACACCGACATTTGCCTGGGCAAGAGCGGGCGCATCATTTGTTCCGTCCCCCATCATAGCGACCAGCTTACCGGCAGCCTGTTCCTTCTTAATATAATTCATCTTGTCTTCGGGTTTGGCCTCCGCAATGAAATCATCTACCCCGGCTTTCTCTGCAATATATTTTGCGGTCAGAGGATTGTCACCGGTAACCATTACAGTTTTTACCCCCATCTTACGCAGGCGTTCAAACCGCTCCTCAATACCCGGCTTGATAATATCCTGCAACTCGATGACTCCGGCTATTTCCTTATTGATACAGACCACCAGCGGGGTACCGCCATTACTGGTTATTTGCTTTATCACATCCTCCGTTTCTTTAGGAAATTCATTTCCCGCTTCGTTTACAAGATTACGAATGGCGTCAAAGGCTCCCTTTCGGATTTGAGTGCCATCCTTCAGATTTATTCCCGAACATTTGGTTTCGGCCGTAAATTTAATCATGTGCGCTCCTTCCGTATTCAGATTGCGCATACGCAATCCTTGCTCTCGGCCTAACTCTATTATCGATTTTCCTTCGGGGGTATCGTCGGAAACTGAAGACAACATGCACGCTTCCATAAAACGACGTTTATCCACCCCTGCAACCGGATAAAAATCTGTTGCCTTACGGTTACCGATGGTTATGGTTCCGGTCTTGTCAAGCAGCAGTGTATCTACGTCACCGGCTGTTTCAACCGCTTTACCCGATTTGGTGATCACATTTGCGCGTAACGCACGATCCATTCCGGCAATGCCGATTGCAGAAAGTAAACCTCCGATGGTGGTAGGTATCAAACAAACGAAGAGTGACAGAAATGCGGCAATGGTAATGGCGGTATTGGAATAGTCGGCCAACGGTTTCAACGTGATACAGACAACAAGAAAAACCAGCGTAAATACAGCCAAAAGTATGGTAAGCGCTATTTCATTCGGTGTTTTCTGACGACTTGCCCCTTCTACCAAGGCTATCATTTTATCCAGGAAACTTTCACCGGGTTGAGTCGTTACGACCACCCGAATATGATCTGAAAGGACTTTTGTTCCACCCGTAACGGAACTCTTGTCTCCGCCAGCCTCACGAATTACAGGAGCGGACTCGCCAGTAATGGCACTTTCATCGATGGATGCCAGTCCTTCTATGATTTCACCGTCAGCAGGAATCACATCGCCTGCTTCGCACTCGAATACATCTCCCTTTTTAAGTTGCGAACTGCTCACGATCTTTATCTTGCCGTTAACAATCAGTTTTGCAGGAGTTTCTTCACGAGTCTTACGCAAACTGTCTGCCTGAGCCTTGCCCCGAGCCTCAGCAATGGCTTCAGCAAAGTTGGCGAACAACAATGTCAGAAAAAGTATGATAAATACCCACAGATTATAAACAAATGAGCCTTGTGACGTGCTGAATGCAGAATATACGGTAACGACCAACATAATCACCGTTGAAACTTCCACGGTAAACATGATCGGGTTCTTGATCATTACTTTCGGATTCAGCTTGACTAATGACTGTTTCAGGCTTTCTACAACCTGCTCCTTTTGAAACAGGGATGTATTTTGATCTTTTGAATTCATGTCTTAAAATTTTTTGTTTATCGGTTGAACAGAGTACAAACTTGCTGTAATGTAATTGCCTTTCTGACCAACTCAAACCTTGTTATTTAAAATCATAATGAAAAATGTTCTGCAATGGTACTTAATGCCTGTGCCGGGAAGAATGACAATGCTGCAACAATGAATATCACTGCAAATGTCATCACTCCGAAGGTTACGGTATCTGTCTTCAAGGTTCCGGCACTCTCCGGTATATATCTCTTCTGTGCCAAAAGGCCAGCTATGGCAACCTGTCCAATAATCGGTATAAACCGGCTCAATATTAATACGATGCCACATGATACATTCCAGAACCAGGTGTTATCGCCAAGTCCCTCAAAACCTGAACCGTTATTCGCGGCACACGAAGTGAACTCATACAACATTTCTCCAAGTCCGTGAAAACCGGAATTGTTCAGCCAGCCTCCTTCACTTTCTACAAATGCTGGAGCGTGCACATAGAGATAGGCAGCAAGAGCTGTACCGACAAGAATCACAAACGGATGAAGAAGGGCTACGATTGAAGCAATCTTCATTTCTTTTGCCTCAACTTTATGACACATGAACTCCGGAGTACGTCCTACCATCAATCCACTGATGAAAACTGCGATTATCAGGAAGGTAAAGTAGTTCATCCAACCGACTCCTACCCCACCAAACCAGGTATTGATTTGCATGTTCAGCATTTCAATCATACCGGAAAGCGGCATCGTAGAATCGTGCATACCGTTTACAGAACCATTCGATGTAACGGTCGTGACAACACTCCAGAATCCTGTTGCACCGGCTCCCAAACGAACTTCTTTTCCTTCCATGGCTCCACCATCCTGAGCTATGCCCATTGCATCAATTCTTGGGTTACCTCCCATTTCCTGAGATACATTGATGCAGACCCCTATGAGGAACGCTGTGAGCATTACACCATATATACTATAACCTAATTTCTTACGGTCAACATAGAAACCAAATGCAAAAACCATCGCCATTGGGAGCATAAGAATGGAACAACACTCTGCCATATTGGACAAATAGGTAGGGTTTTCCAACGGATGGGAAGAGTTCGCACCATAATAACCACCACCATTGGTTCCTAACTGTTTGATCGGAACAATTGCCGCTGCAGGTCCTTGTGAGATACTTTGAGGAGCACCTTCGAGAGTCGTTATTTCCATCTTGCCTTCAAATCCCATAGGAATTCCTTGCGTAATCAGAATGAAACCGACGACAAGCGATAAGGGAAGAAGAATGCGGGTACAGCTCAGCACAAGATATCTCCAGAAGTTGCCAATCGTTTGGGTTGTTTTTTCGCCAAGCGCTTTCATGATGCCAGCCATAGCGGCCATACCTGTAGCTGCTGTTATAAATTGGAACAGCATGATGACAAACAGTTGTGTGAAATAGGTCAGATTGGTCTCTCCACTATAGTGTTGCTCATTACAGTTAACCATAAAAGAAATGCAAGTATTGAAAGCCTGATGTGCTGTCTGACCAATATTCCCGTCGGGATTCAAAGGCAGAAGCCCTTGCGTGACCAGTAGAACCATACCCCACACAAACCAGAAGGCATTGACCACAAGCAAAGCTCTCAGAAACTGTTTCCAGTTCATCTCTTCTTCCGGATTGATTCCTGAAAGCCGGAAGATTAAACGTTCTACCGGTTTCATAAAATCACTCCACACCTTTTTGCCTTTATAAACCTTGGCAATATATTTTCCTAACGGGTAACTTAATACCACCATTAAAACGATTTGCGCTATGACGCCCAATATTTCTGTATTCATACTCTGATATTTTTAGCGAACAGTCTTAATACCTTGTTAACTCATTTTTCTAGAACTTTTCCGGTTTAACCAGAACATACATCAAATAGCAAAACATAATAAGGCCAATAATGAATAATACCGTATACATAAATCTTTTCTCCTTTTAAATGTTTTCAAACCAATCAATACATCTCTCAAATAACCAAAAGCAGCCTATACCCATCAACAAACAGACTGCAAAACCAATTGTAAATAGTTCCATATTTTTTATGTTTAAAATTCATTATTACTAATACAATCGGTATGCCTGAAAAGGAACAAATTACATAACCACATGGATATTAACACGATAAAATCACATAGCTTTATCCAAGTGCTTTTAGTTCCTTCTCAATTTGATAAATGGATATTATTATTGTGATAGGATCTTTTTGAGAATCAGCAAATGAAACAGAGAAAATAATTATGGTGTAGTATGCAGTATAGAATTAGGATCAGAGTGGGAATAAAAATAAGATTACGGCAAATGATGCCCAGGCTACAAAATCAGACTGTCTGAAGAATCTAACAGAAAACTGCCGAAAGCATGATAAAAAAATCTTTGAAAGTAGTAAAGGGAGTAACTATTATATAAGGTACACCAAGATTTTAAATAAACAGCAATAGCGAATATTATTATGAGAATGATGTAATAAAGAGTCATAAATATATGTTTTAGAATAAATTTGTTTGTTTTTTCTGTATCTATACCTAATTTTGGCATAAGTACTTATGCATTTTTGTGGCATAACATAATTAAACAGGTATTTATGGCAGCAAACAAATTTGGTAGATATATATGGTTGGTAGATTTAATCAGATGCCATCCATATATCACATTCAAGGAGATAAGTGAAAAATGGGAATATTGTGGACTAGGTGATGGCAGACCATTACCGTGGAAGACATTTATGAATCATAAAGATGCAGTACAGACTATCTTTGATATAATCATTTCCTGCGATGCTAAACGCGGATATGGCTACTATATAGAGGATGCAGATTTATTGGAGGGTGATACCTTCCGTTCATGGCTGATTGATTCATATGCTACACTGAACCAGCTTCAGGCAGACAAAAAGTTAGAGAAACGCATCTCCTTTGAGAAGATTCCTTCAGGAAATAAGTTTTTACAGACTTTTCTTCAGGCAATGCGTCAGAATTATGTAGTAGAAATTACCCACCAGGGCTTTGGTAGATCTCATGCAAGTACATTTCAGGTAGCGCCTTATCATCTTAAGGTCTATAATCGCCGTTGGTATCTTATAGGATGGTCTGTCTATTCAGAGGATATAAAGACATATGCACTCGATAGGATAATCAATGTCAAAATTACGGATACAACATTTAAAATTCCAGATTCATTTGATATAAATAAATATTTTGAAGGATGCGTAGGCATTATCGCTGACGGAGATATTGATATTGAGCGTGTGGTAATTAAAGCATACGGATGGGCTAGAAAGTATCTGGCTACTTTACCCATACATGACTCTCAGCGTGAGATTGCATCTGATGATGAATCAACTACATTCGAAATGAAAGTCCGGCCTACATACGATTTTCTACAGGCATTGCTACAACAGACAGACCAGATAGAAGTTATCGAGCCACAATGGGTAAAGGATGAAATATGCAGGTTTGCAGAGAATATCTTGTCTTACTATAAAAAATCAAATAATGACTTATAAATCAGAGATTAATTTCATAGAAATAGACTTTGAAACGGCAACCTCCAAACATGCTTCAATATGCGAGATAGATATCTGTATTGTACGACAAAGAGAAATAGCAGAGACCCGTTCATGGCTGGTACGTTCGGAAGACAACCTTTATCAATATTGGAATATAAAAGAACTCGGTATCCGTCCTCTAAATACTGAAGACGCTCTGGGTTTCCGTCAGGTATGGGAGGAGATAGAACGGACTTATTTAGGTGAGTGCGATACGTTTGTGGTGCATAACGTGCCTTTCGACAGAAGCTGCTTACAGCATTCTGCAGAACTTTACTGTATTAATCTACCTGAACTGAAATGGATATGCTCTTTGCAGATGGCACAGAAGATTTACTCCTTTAGATGTAATTCTTTGGGTTATCTTTGTGAACAATTGGGTATAGAGCAAGGGACACACCACCGTGCGGGTGATGATGCGGAGATGTGCGCAAGGTTGTATTGGAAAGAATGAAATAATAAGAATTAATGAATTTAATATGGAAAAGACAATTCAAATCTTACTTGGTAAAATAGAGGAGTTACAGAAAAAACAAACATTCAGGCAGACAGAGGTAAGTAAAAGAGGAGAAAATTTTAATGTATTCAATGTACTTGGCCTTTGGAGTGAAGAAGTGCGTTTACATTCAGCCATGCTTGCCGAATTACTAAATCCGGAAGGAAGCCATGGATGTGGAGATGCTTTCCTTGTTGAATTTTTAAGAGAAGTTTTATATAATGACAAGAAAATACAAGACCTTAGTAAAGCCATCATTACAACAGAATATAATATTGGCTACATCAGTAAAGATGGTATGAATGGAGGACGTATTGACATACTTATTGAAATGCCAAATGAATCAAGCCTTCCTGCTCTTATAATTGAGAATAAAATTTATGCTGGAGATCAAGCAAATCAATTACGCAGATACTATAACTGGGGACTTGGGCGCTTTTATTCACCTGAAAAATTTAAAATATTATATTTAACCCTTGATGGCAGCAATCCATCTTCAGACTCTATAGGGAAAGGTAAAGATTTCAAATATGAAACAATATCGTATGCTAATCATATAAGAATGTGGCTAAATAAATGTGCATCAATAGCATACGACAAACCCAAAGTAAGAGAAACTATCATTCAGTACAATCATCTTTTAGACCAAATAACAACATCTAATATGGAAGATAAAAATTTACTAGTAGAAGAAATCGCTTCTAACAATGATTATTTAAAAAATGCGATTTTACTTTGTTCACTTCAAAATGATATAATTAAAAAAGCCATTATGGGGCCCATCAGACAGGCTTTGGAGAACATTCAGAAAATTGCACAAGACAAAATTAACCCTTTGACAGTAGAGTTCAAACTTGATGATGCTTTTGGTGAGAAAGGCGGAAAAATAGATATTGGATTTAGTTATATTATAACAGATGGGAATTATACGGTTAATCTGAGATACACTTTTGATCATTGGGGATTGAACGATTTGTATTACGGAATATCAGAAATAAATACCAGTAGGGAAATTCAATTGAGGCAACCTATATTTAATAATCAAACAGATACTTGGCATTGGGGATGGGAATGGATGCCAGACAAATATAGGTACTGGAATGGAAAAAATCTATATGATATAATAGAAGAACTAACAAGTGATACGTTTGAATCTTCTGAGTTTTATAAAACTATAATAAACAGTATAGAAAGAGCTTCTAGCCTATTTAAGATGTAATCCGACTGAATATAAATGCAATATCTTGGTTTATTATTTAGGGACGATATAATATTATGTGGCGACATTGAAGGCAAGTTTAAAACGCTCGTCTTCAATGTCGTGCAGAAAAGAATAGAAAATGCGATTATCATTGTTGCCGGAAATTGTGAATTTGGGGTCAACAAACAGGCATGCTATGATGACCTGTATATATGGGAACTACATAAGAAATTGGAAAAACAAAACGTGCTTTTACTTATGGTACGCGGTAATCATGACCCTTTGTTTTCTAAAAGGCACTGTCCAAAATTTTGTGTAAATGGAAACAGAATTCAGCTGTAAGTTTGTCCTTATATCTGGATTCTGCTTTCAAAATGCGAATAGAGCCTCAAGCTGCATCTTATAATAAAGAAATTTTAGAGTACTCAGTCTTGATAATATATTTTCTGATTTCATGGAACTATGGAAAATCAATGCTCCTAAGTCGGAAGAATGGTTAGATAAAGATGGATGGAAGAAAATATATCATGGCATCCAATCATTAAACGCGAAACCTTCAGATTATTATATACTGTTGGTTTGTCAATGGGAAAGATGTAGTCTCAAGGTTGATATGAACTGTTCGGTTTATTCAAAACCAGACTGTCAACTTGTTTGTCCTATGGCAGAATATCCTTCATGGGAAGAAATTATAGGGATGGATATTCAAATTGATGATGACGTAGAGATAGCAGCACAAGAATTGACTACCAGACTACTGTGGGAGATTACTTATTACGGTGGAACAAAAGAGATATCAAAAGAAAATCAGAAACGTATATTCAAAGTTAAAAAATAATTTTGTTATGCCTCAATTTGGCATATTGCAGATAATAACTTTGCATTATCAAATTAAAACAGCAACGTTATGAAATTAGCAGAAGCACTTAGTAACAGAGCTGATTTGCAAAGAAGGATCAGCCAACTAAAAGGTAGATTGAAGGACAGTGCCAAGGTTCAAGAGGACGATACTCCTACCAAGGATGTAAAAACACTGTTGTTGGAGTTGGATTCCTGTCTTGAAAAGCAGGAGAAACTGGTCTATCAAATAAACTGTACCAATATGCAGATTATGCATAATGGAGAAAATCTGACCAAGATGCTTGCCAAACGCGATTCTCTTTTTGCACGGGTTTCACTGATGCGTGAAGTACTGAAACACGTTACAGAAACCGAAACCCGATACGGTAGAAATGAAATCAGATACATCAGGACTGTTAATGTGACAGAATTGCGTAAGGAAACAGATACATATTGTAAACAACTCAGAGAACTTGATAACCTGATTCAGAGAATCAACTGGACAGTAGATTTACTATAAAACAATTTGGTGTAATCCTTATATATGAAGGCAATACGTCTTATCATCTGATAAATTTAAACTTCTTATAGCTGAGAGATATAGGCGAATCATTTTTATATACTTCCTGTATCATTCACAAGCGTACATCTTATAGTCCTGCATAAAAAAGCATTTATTAATAAAATGTTCATAGCTGTTATCATGACCATGCATTGATCATATAAAAAATGAGAATGGATAGAGGAAAATGAATAAGAGATAGTTTTTGCATAAAGGCGATATTTTCTCAATTGGATTGAAAAAATCTAAAACTTAAAACTTGGGGAGGCAAGCAAGATATTTTTGGGGGCATTTCAAGCATTGTGTACAGGAGTATATAGTATAGCCTTAAACATGGCAGCACATTAGTATCACCAGATATCGGTTATGTAAAAATGAGGGTGGGTTTGAGGGATTTTTATTATAAACCTTTAAAACGGAAGCATTATGTCAAAAGTATTTAGAGTAACTCCAAAGAGAGTAAAGAAAACAAATGGAACAGTACTGACACCAGAAATGGAAGTAACAGTTACTACACAACAGCACACTACTGATCCGTTCTATAACGGTGCCAAGGAAATTAAGGAAGCATACATGCGCTTGTATAGATTTGATTATCAGAAAGCATGTTGCAGTAAAAACGATTTTGATTTCAAAAAGTTGGATTAGTATGTATGGAGAAAGCAAAATAAGGTTTTCTTTTCGGAAAAGGGACTGACTTCAACCTCTGCATCTCATTTGGCAGATCTTGCGCAGAAACCATTTTAGGTAATGAAGTAAAACTAAAGAATATGAGTTTCATTACGACCAAGGTGGATATTGTCGGTTCACTTTCCGAAAGCGGAAAGACAGTCAGCCAGGGTTATGATGAGAAGAATTTATCGGATATCATACTTTAGATGATATATCCAATTTGATTGTGGCAATTCATTATAATAGAAATACAGATGAGGATATAGTTCGCAAATTTCTAAATATAATAGTATCTGACGATATTATAAATAAACTAAGAAAAGACATTCAATCAAGATGGACAATGATTCATAACCCGGATATGGAGAAAAATATTTTCCGGCTTGATTTATTCACCAAATGTAATTAAAGATAAATTATGAAGACGATAGATGGATATGATGTGAAGATATTCACAGACAATATAGAAGATACAGCTCTTGACCAAATCTGGCAGTTGCTGTCCATTGATGTATTCAGTGACTGCAAGATTCGCATTATGCCGGATGTTCATGCCGGAGCAGGATGTGTGATAGGTTTCACAGGAGATCTGGGTGACAAGGTGATTCCTAATATAGTGGGAGTAGATATAGGATGTGGCATGATTGTCCAGCCATTTTCGTGCTGCAATCCTATAGACTTCCACGCTCTTAATGAATATATCCTCCGTACTATTCCTTCAGGACGTGACTTTAGGGATGAAAACTATCTACCATTGCCACAAAAATATTCAGAACTGTATCAGAATGCAAAACAATTGATATTGCAGTTACGCTGTTATCGTGAACTGAAAGAAGTTCGTAAGTTATATAAATCCATAGGTTCGCTTGGTGGTGGAAATCATTTTATAGAATTGGACAAAGACGAATCCGGTCTTTATTACCTTGTTGTACATACCGGTAGCCGTAATTTAGGAAAGCAGGTAGCAGATATTTATCAGAAACTTGCAGTAAAATGTCAGTCTGGATGGGACAAGCTGATGGTAGAAAAAAATCGTATCATTGAAGAGTACAAACAAGCCGGACGAAAAAGTGAATTACAGGATGTCATCAGAAATCTTCACAACTCATTTAAGACCCGCAAACTGACCATACCACAAGATTTATGTTATTTGGAAGGTCAGTTTCGGGAAGACTATCTGCATGATATGCTTATCTGCCAGCGTTGGGCACAGATAAACCGTAAACTGATAGTAAATCTGATTATGGATTTTATCGCAGGAAAAGGTCTAGTTTCATCTGAAGAGCATTTCCAGCCTTTTGAAAGTGTGCACAATTATATTGGTAATGATAATATAATTAGAAAAGGTGCAATATCGGCAAGATTAGGCGAGAAATGTATCATACCGTTGAACATGCGTGACGGTTCTTTGATCTGTATCGGAAAAGGCAATGAAGACTGGAACTTTTCTGCGCCTCATGGTGCAGGAAGAATTATGAGCCGTAGTCAGGCATTTAAGGAGATAAGTCTGGAGGATTTTAAAAAATCGATGGAGAATGTATATAGTGAAACAGTAACAGAATATACTAAAGACGAGTCTCCTATGGTTTATAAATCAAAACATGAAATCATGGATAACATTAAGGACACTGTTGATATTGAAAATGTAATAAAGCCTGTATTTAATTTCAAGGCTGCCTCAGATCTAATATGATTTCGATATCTGCTAAAAGCCAAGAATCTAACGTCAGTTCAGTGACTGAAAGAAAATTTGACACTGTCCAAAATTTTGTGCAAACGGAAACAGGAAAAAGGGAAGACCACCATCATCGGCGATCTTCCCTTTTCCTATTTTATAACTATTCCTATATAAAAATGAAATTCATATTATTCTTCAACTGCAGCTTGTGCCTCTTTAATTCATATCTGAATATCAGTAGCTTCCCTTTGTTTTGTAAGTAGTTTGTAAGTTTCAGGACTCTTCCTTTTTATGGATTACTTGAAAAAGGTAAGCTGCAAAATGGTTTTAATCATTGAGTTATCTGTATGGGTACTACAGATGAAATAATTAATGTCTTATTCCTTTCTCCTTTCTTTTAATAGTTCAATAATTATATCCTTATCCTTCAGGTTTGAATCAAGACGTAAAATCTGTGAGTTCAGACTCTCTA
>OGMP01001207.1_pt1 | contig 21468 bp, 18 predicted proteins | sample 1573261 | NCBI WGS metagenome assembly OGMP01 (sample SAMEA2581878, study PRJEB24529) | metagenome | biome: Human gut stool | place: China | collected 2011 | reverse complement strand
AAAGATGCAGAAATCGAAGCTTTGCGCCGCCGGATCGCGGCTATGTCAGCGGCGTACACAGCGGAGAAAGGACAGCATCAGCAGCAGCGCCAGTACCGCGGCGGTCAGCCGTTTCACTGGGCTGCCTCCACCACCGTGGTGGAATCAAAGGTCAGGGTGTACTCGATCTCGTGGGGGGTGCTCATAGCGGTGGTGTCGCCGATCACCGTCAGCGGGGTATCCAGCGCCCGCACGGGGATCTCGAAGGTGGAGCCGCCCTCGGTGGTGAGAACGTCATAGCGCTGGCCGTCCACCAGCATATAGCGCATGGAGAAGTCCTGAGCCAAACGCACCAACGTCTGATAGACAGCCTGATCGCCGTGCGGGTGATATTTACCGATGACGTCACCCACAATACGGGCGCACTTCTTCGTGGCGTGCGAGAAGTCGTTGCCCAGTTCGTGCATGGAAAAGAGCACGCGGCGGTGCACGGGCTTAAAGCCGTCGCGCACGTCGGGCAGCGCACGCCCAACGATCACGCTCATGGCGTAATCAAGGTAGGAGCGCTTCATTTCGGTTTCAAGAGAAACCGGCAACGTTTCCAGAGAATAGGAAATCGGCATGCCGTTGGCTTCGCCCTGGGCATTGTCCTGATTAAGCTTGTTGTCGTCGTTCGTATCCATGGTAACCCGATAGATCAAAGCGCCTGCGCGTTTATTCGCCATGCGCTTGCAATTGATTTTCGCCGCAGGACAAAGCAAGGCGCACAGCACCCCTTGATCCCCGCGGCAGAACCTTTGGCATTTTACAGTTTCAGATCTCAAAAAACGCGTTTGCGGCGATCTTCGACTCGGACGGCTTCAAGTCCGGTTTCCAGAAAACGCGCGCCAAGGCATCAAAACGGCGTGTGAAGCGATTTAGGCCCTCTCGGACGAGGTCGGATGGTGCAATTTCCGCATAACCGTCTGCTTATCAGAACATTTTTGCGACAAAAATCGGGGTTTTCGCAAATTTTGTTGCCTGACTCTTCTCCTTTTCATTCAATATGCGGCACAATACGGACAAAGTTCCGTCTTTTCGGAGACGGAAGCGGCTTGCGTATGCTCTTGAAAAGGAGCTTTCGCAAAAGTTGATTTTGGGCCTTTGACCCCAACCGCGCCGGATACAACCCCGGCAGACGCGGGACACACCGACGAAACAGTGCAGTGCCCGTCTTTGCATACCAAGAAAGGAAGCGTAAATATGAAGACTTCGATCAAGCTTTGCGGCCTCGCCGCTGCTGTGTTGATGGCCACTGCCGGTAGCGCAATGGCTTCCGACACCGTCATTCCCTACGTTCTGGACTCCCAGAACAAGGTTGTGACGAACTCCACCGGTCTTTGCTGGCGCACCAGCTTCTGGACCCCGGCTCTGGCTGAACAGGGCGGTCCGGACGGCTACGGTTGCACCTGCGACAAGGACATCCTGTCTGCCGCCGCCTGCACGAAGGCTGCTCCCGTTGAAGAACCGCGCGTTGCCAAGGTGACGCTCGCTGCCGATACGCTGTTTGCCTTTGACAGCGACAAGCTCTCCGCTGACGGCCGCAACATGCTCGATCAGCTCGTGAGCCGTATGGCCGGCATGGACGTTGAAGTGATCCTCACGACCGGCTACGCTGACCGCCTCGGCAAGGACGCCTACAACCAGCAGCTGTCCGAACGCCGTGCCGAATCCGTCAAGACCTACCTGACCGAAAAGGGTGTTGACAGCGGACTGATCCAGACCGAAGGCCGTGGTGCCGCCGATCCTGTCGTGAACTGCCCGAAGCCCGCAGCCGGCAGCCAGATCCGCAATATGCAGGACCTCATCAAGTGTCTCGCCCCGAACCGTCGTGCCGTGATCGAAGTGATCGGCACCCGTACCGTTCAGTAATCGGCATTTGATCTGAAACCTGACGCAGCGCGCTGCGCCAGGTAGGAAAAGCCCCGAAGGATTTCTCCGACGGGGCTTTTTTTGTGCCGTTTTTCTGCCTCGTTACACAGCTGCGTCGCCCGTTTCACCGGTACGGATGCGAATGGCCTGTTCAATGTCAAAGACGAAGATCTTGCCGTCACCGATCTTGCCGGTGCGGGCACTCTTTTGAATCGCTTCGAGGCACTGTTCGAGCAGATCGTCGGGAACTGCCGCTTCGATCTTGACCTTGGGGAGGAAATCCACCACGTATTCGGCACCGCGATAGAGCTCCGTGTGCCCCTTCTGACGGCCGAATCCCTTGACTTCGGTCACGGTAAGGCCATTGACGCCGAGTTCAGCCAACGCTTCGCGAACTTCATCCAATTTAAAGGGCTTGACGATTGCGGTAACGAGTTTCATGAGACTTCCTATCCTTCTTCAGCGGCTAAATCCATTCGTGCCAGCGCTTTTGCGCTTCGATGCGTAACTTTACCATTTACTGTAGGATCGGGCGGCTCGTAATCGGCAGTCTCACGTCTCGTCCGAGCATCGCGCGGCTCACTTTGGGGCCGACCGGGCACTGCGCCCGCTTGTACTCACTGCGAAGCCAAAGCTTGATGACGCGACGCACGTTGTCGGCGTTGTGGCCCAGAGCTTGCAGTTCAGCCGCGCTTTTCCCCTCTTCGAGCAATCCGCGCAAAATCGCGTCAAGCTCGGCATAGGGCATCAGCGCCGATTCGTCCGTCTGCCCTTCCTTTAATTCTGCAGAAGGCGGACGCGTGATAATTTCCTCTGGGATCACTTCTCTACCCTTCATAACGTTGTAGGTACGCAGCATCTCCCATACATCCGTCTTCAACACATCCTTGATGGGAGCGTAGCCGCCGACCGTATCACCGTATAGCGTGCAGTATCCCGTGGCACTTTCGGACTTGTTGCCGGTGGCAAGCGTCAGCCACCCGAACTTGTTGGAAAGAGCCATCAGGAGAAGCCCTCGGCTTCTGGCCTGCAGGTTTTCTTCGGCAAGACCTTCGTCGGTTCCCGCAAAGTCATCCGCAAGAATAGACTTGGCTGCATCGTAGATGGCACCGATCGGACGCACACGGTAGTCGATGCCCAGGTTCTCTGCACAATCCTTAGCCAATTTCAGGCTCAAGTCCGAGGTGTAGCGCGTGGGCATCATCACGGCGTGAACGTGTTCTTTACCGAGCGCTTCGACGGCAATGGCCGCCACCAGGGCGCTGTCGGCTCCTCCGGAGAGTCCCAACACGGCATCGGTAAAACCGTTTTTGCAGGCATAGTCGCGCACGGCGCACACCAGTGCGGCAAAAAGCATTTCGTATCGACCGGGCTCCCGAGCAAGTGCCGTCGCCTTGTCCTCAAAGAGATTAGAGACTGTTACCGCCCCTTCATCAGCCTCGAAGGCCTTGAGACGCACCGTCTCACGACCTTTGCAATTGACGGCAAAACTGCGACCTTCGTAAATGACGTCGTCCTGGCCCCCAGCCTGATTGGCAACGGCAAACGCAATCCCCTCGCGAGCACAGTTGTCCATCATCAATTCCCGACGCTTTGCGCAGTCGCCCGAGTCAAACAGACCGAAGTCCAGCGCGCAGACGAGTCTAACGTCGCCGGCCTTAAGCGCACGCACAAAGGATTCATCCGTCAGATCATCCGCAAAGCAGTAATTCACCTCCACTCCGGAGTGATTAAGTATGGAGCGAGCGTTCTCAAGAACACAGCCTCCCTGCAGCGGTTTATCGATACGTTTGAAAATCTCGCCGCTTCCCAAAACGTAGATCGAGCGATTGATTTTTCCTTCGGATCGACTCGGCGCACCGACAAGCACGATTTTTCCGTCCCGCGACTGGCGGTGGAGCGCTTGCGCGAGCCCATTGATCGCCTCTTCAAGGGACATCCAGAAGTCCTCGCGCTCGAGCCACCCTTCAAGCGGCCATCCGGTGAGCGACATGGCAGGCGTCACGCAGATAGACGCACCGAGTTCGTGAGCCGTTTTAGCGGCGTCAAGGATCTGTTTGGCGTTGCCCTCCAAATCGCAGGCAACAGGATTGGTCTGGGCCAGGTATACGAACGGGCTATCGATCATGGGAGTTGTTTCATGGTTGTGGGTTGAGAGGCGCGAAAACTATAACGCCGCCACGGCCGTCGGATACGAAAAGCCCCCGCTTTTTTTTCAAAGCGAGGGACTCATTTCGGAGAAAACCGCAAACGGAATTAGGCCGTCTTGGGCTTGACTTCCATCGATTCGTAGCCGTGGACGCCTTCCATGATCAGCTTTTCGGCTTCTTCAGGGCTCTTCCAGCCCTTGACCTTCACCCACTTGCCGGGTTCGAGGTCCTTGTAATGTTCGAAGAAGTGACGGATCTGATCGAGCACGTCGGCCGGAACGTCGTCGGCGCTCTTCCACTTGGCGTAACGCAGGCAGACCTTGCTCACGGGCACGGCAAGGATCTTCCAGTCGATGCCGCCTTCGTCTTCCATCACGAGCACGGCCACGGCGCGGCAGCGGCACACGGTACCGGTCATCAGCGGGAAGGGCGTCAGAACGCACACGTCAACCGGGTCGCCGTCGTCGGCAATCGTCTGCGGAATATAGCCGTAATTGCAGGGATAGTGCATCGCCGTACCGACGAAACGATCGGCAAACAGGGCACCCGACTCTTTGTCCACTTCGTACTTGATCGGAGCGGAATTGGCCGGAATTTCAACAATCACATTAAAGTCGCGCGGCAGATCGCGGCCGGCGGTCACTCGGGCAAGACCCATTTCTCAACTTCTCTATTTGGAATTGCAAAAAACAGCCCGTTGACTTGAACGGGCCGACTTCAAGGGGCGAGATTTTAGTTGCAACCGCTTGATTTGGCAAGCAGTTGTCGGAATCTTAGCCTCGCCCAGTCTCCTCTGGCTACGTCAGACGCAGCAAATTGGAAACGATGTGTTCGCGCACTCGCTCGTCGAGCGTGCCGGTGATTTCCACATGCACGAAACCGGCTTCGCGCAAGCGTTCGGCGCAACGCGGATGAATCGTCACGGCCGCGCCGTGCAGGAACCATTCGCGGGCGCCCGGCACGGGACGGATGGCGTGCAGCAGTGTCGCCACCGAATCCGAACTCGTGATGTAGATGATGGGAGACGGACCGTGAATGGCCTTTTGCAGATCCTCGATCTGCTGCGTGGTAAGTTCAATGGGAACGCGCACGTAGGCGGCTAACTTTTCCACATCGGCGCCAAGCTGTGTGAGCTGTTCGGCCAACCACTCGCGACCGGTCTGACCGCGCGCAATCAGCACGCGGCGCGGAATTTGAGTGTGCTTCAAAAGATCAAAGAGCGCTTCGCTGCCTGACTGTTCGGCGTCTCCCTTGGGAAAGATCACGGGAACGTCGTCACCCCAGGCGGCACGAATCACGCGCGCAGTGCCTTCGCCGACGGTGGCCAGCGTAATGTGTTCGGGCCACTCCTGCACCCAGTGCGCCACGGCAGCCACAGCAGCCGGCGACGCCAGCACCACCATGTCTACATCGTCGAGATGCGCCAGTCGCTGCGCAACGAGCTCCTGATCTTCAGGAAGCGTGATCGTAAAGGCCGGCCAGCACCAGGCTTCAATGCCGTCGGCTTTGAGTTTGGCCGCCAGACGATCGTTGGCGGCGCCGGGGCGCATCAGAATAACCGGTTGATGAGAGAGTCCCATGAGCTTTTCTTTTGTAAAGCCAAATCAGATTCTTAATTGATGTCGCATTTTACCCGCCTCTTTACAAAAGTTCACAGGTTTTGATTTCGAAATACAAAAAAAGCGGCTCCCGCAAAGAGAAACCGCTCTTTTGCTAAGTCCTTGTAATGTCGGACTTATTTACTCGTCTGGGCAAGCACTTCGGCCAGAAGCGCTTCGGCGCCCTGAGCCTTAAGATCGGCAACAACCTGTTCGGCCACGGCTTCAAAGTCAGCAGCCTTGCCGCGGGCTTCCGCGCTGATCTTGCGGCCGTCGCGGTGATCGCCCACGTGCGCGCGCAACCACAGTTCACCGTTTTCAACGATGCCGTGTGCGGCAAGCGGCACCTGGCAGGAACCGCCCAGAGCGCGGCTCACGGCGCGTTCGGCACCGGTCGCGCAACGAATGTCCTCGTCGTTGATGAAAGCAAGCAACTCCTGCAAATCCTTGCGATCGGCGCGCACTTCGATGCCCAAAGCACCCTGGCCCGGAGCGGGCAGGCTGGTTTCGACGGGCAAAAGCTCGCGGATGCGGTCTTCGAGCTTCAGGCGCTTGAGACCGGCACCGGCCATCACCAGCGCATCGAATTCGCCTTTGTCGAGCTTGGATAAGCGCGTGCCGACGTTACCTCGGATCGGCAGAACCGTCAGATGAGGGAATTCGGAGCGCAGCATCAGTTCACGGCGCAAGCTCGCGGTACCGACGCGGGCGCCTGCGGGCATATCTTCCAGACGCTCGTACTTGGGACTCACAAACGCGTCGCGCGGATCTTCTCGCGAGCTCACGGCAGCCAGCGTAAATCCTTCGGGCAACACCATGGGCACGTCCTTGAGCGAGTGTACCGCCAAATCTGCGGTCCCTTCCAGCATCGCCGCTTCCAGTTCCTTGACGAACAATCCCTTGCCGCCGATTTTGGAGAGCGTCTTATCGAGAATCTGATCGCCCTTGGTGGTCATGCCGAGAATTTCGACGTCCAGTTCCGGGTAACGATTGCGCAGCAAAGCCTGCACGTGCAGAGCCTGCCACATAGCCAGAGGGCTTTCGCGCGTAGCGATCACGCAGCGTTTCAGTTCGGTCATAGTCTTTCTTTCAAGCTGAGATCGGATGCAGTACGTGCATTCACACCAACATCCGCCAATCCATTGTTCGGCGCGGATTCTAACAAAGCAACTCTTCGCGCTGGCTTAAGAGAAGCTCCGAGACAACCGACCTGGACAAAATTTATTGCCTGAGGCCGCTAAAAAAGCGAGAGACTTTTGATATTATTGGCGTTTTTCAAAAATCCGAACCTGTTTTCAGGCACCCTCGGGACGCTCTTTCTTTTGACGGAGCAGTACAACCGCCCTGACGGTTCGGCACAACCTACACTATACGAATTTATTTTTTCAGCCATGACAGACGCGCACAATCACTCAGCCGATCCTTTGCATGCCAAGAAGGAAGCCTGGTCGGGCCGCTTTTCCGAACCCGTTGCCGAGTTCGTGCTCCGATACACCCAGTCTGTGAGCTTTGACAAGCGCATGGCGGCCGCCGATATCGCCGGATCGCTTGCGCACGCTCAGATGCTTGCGGCCTGCGGCGTGATTTCCGAACAGGATTTGGCCGACATCCGACGCGGCATGGCTCAGATTTCCGACGAGATCAAGACGGGCAAGTTCCTCTGGCAGCTTGAACTCGAAGACGTTCACCTCAACATCGAAGCGCGCCTGACGCAGCTCATCGGCGACGCGGGCAAGCGTCTGCACACCGGCCGCAGCCGCAACGACCAGGTTGCCACCGATATTCGTCTGTACCTGCGCACCGAGATCGATCAGATCATCGCCATGCTCGGCCACCTGCAGGAAGTGCTCGTGCACAACGCCGCCAAAGAATCCGACACGCTCATGCCGGGCTTTACGCACATGCAGGTCGCCCAACCCGTAAGCTTCGGGCACCACCTGCTCGCCTACGTCGAAATGTTCGAGCGCGACCGCGAACGCATGACGCAGCTGCGCAGCCGAGTCAACCGTTGCCCGCTCGGCGCCGCGGCTCTTGCCGGCACCACCTACCCGATCGACCGCGAAATGACCGCCAAGCTTCTGGGCTTTGAAGCGGTTTGCCAGAACTCGCTCGACGCCGTGAGCGACCGCGACTTCGGCATCGAGTTCACGGCTGCCGCCAGCCTCGTGATGATTCACATCTCGCGCCTGTCCGAAGAACTCGTCATCTGGATGAGCCAGCGCTTCAGCTTCATCAAACTGCCCGACCGCTTTACGACCGGCAGCTCCATCATGCCCCAGAAGAAGAACCCCGACGTTCCGGAAACGGCCCGCGGCAAGTGCTCGCGCGTCGTGGGCGACCTGGTGAGCATGGCAATGCTCATGAAAGGTCTGCCTCTGGCATACAACAAGGACCTTCAGGAAGACAAGGAACCGGTGTTCGACGCCATCGACACGGTGAAGGACACGCTGCGCGCGTTCATCGAAATGATGGCAGGCGTCGAACCCAACCGCGAAGAAATGCGCAAGGCGCTTCTGGCTGGTTACCCGACGGCTACCGACCTTGCCGACTACCTCGCCCGCCGCGGCGTTCCCTTCCGTACGGCTCACGACATCGTCGGCCGCGTGGTGCGTCTGGCAAGTGACCGCGGCTGCGACATCGCCGATCTTTCGCTCGAAGAGCTGCGTGAATTTTCCGACGTCATCACCGAAGACGTCTACGACGTGCTTACGCTCGAAGGTTCCGTGGCCGCCCGCAACCACATCGGCGGCACGGCTCCGGCGCAGGTTCGCCTGCAGGTGCAGCGCTGGGAGAAAATCTTTGCCGAACGCGAAGCGCAGGCCAAAGCTTCGAAATAGCGTTCGATTGACGCTCTAGCAACAACGGCGGCTTTCCAATTCGGAACGCCGCCGTTTTTGTCTGCCCTGCCGCGTGAAAAAGCCGCACCGACCCACTGAAGTCGAGTGCGGCTTTCTAACCGGCTTATGCCCTCAAAATCACATACCCTTGAGCGGACGAATCACGAGCGAGGGTTTCGTCTGTGCAGGATCGGGCAGCGGAGCGATCTGAGCGAGCTTGCCGTGCTTGCGGCGCAGTTCTTCGATCGGACCGAACTCGATGGCGCGCTGCGGACAGGATTCCACGCAGATGGGCTGAAGACCGGCTTGCAGGCGGTTGAGGCACCCGTCGCACTTGCTCATCTTCTTGGTGACCGGATTGAGAACCGGTGCATGGTACGGGCAAGCCATGGCGCACGCGCCGCAGCCGATGCACTTTTTGGTGTCAATCACCACCAGACCGTCTTCCTTGCGCTTGAAATGTGCCTTGGTGGGGCAAACCTTCACGCAGGCCGGATCGGCGCAGTGGTTGCACGAGATCGAAACGTAGTAGGCGCAAACATCCTGATGCCAGGCGCCCGTTGCCTTGTCCTGCTTCCAGGAGCCGGACTCGGCTTCAAGAACCTTGCGGAAATTGCGGCCGACTTCCAAGTTGTGTGCATCCTTGCAGGCGACCGTGCAGGTCTGGCAGCCGGTGCACTTGGTGAGATCAATGAAAAATCCAAGTTGTGTCATGTCTGTGCTCCCGGATTAGGCCTTGCGGATTTCCACAAGGTTGGAATGCTGCGGATTGCCCTTGGCAAGCGGACTCGGACGATGGCCCGTGAGCGTGTTGATGCACGCACCCACGTCAATCGTCTTGCCGTCCTTCTTGACGGGCTTGTACCAGGCGCCCTGCGGCACGGCGCACACGCCGGGCATGATGCGCTTGGTGACATGAGCGGGCACTTCGATGCAGCCGCGGTCGTTAAAGACATGCACCTTGTCGCCGTCGGCAATGTTGCGGGCCTTGGCGTCAAGTTCGTTGATGAGCACCTGATCCGGATGCACTTCGCGCAACCACGGCAAATTGTGGAACGTCGAGTGCGTGCGGCCGTGACCGTGGTATCCGAAGCACTGCAGCGGATACTTCTTGGCGGCCTTGTCGCCCGGCATGTCGAAGGTCTGCACGAACTTGGGCAGTGCCGAAATGACATCACCCTTGGGAAGCACCCAGGTCTTGGAAAGATTGGCCAGAGCCTCGGAATAGATTTCGATCGTTCCGGACGGCGTCTTGAGCGGGTTCTTCACCGGGTCTTCGCGGAATTCCCTGAACATGATCGGCTGCCACTTCACATTGAAGAGCTGAGTGGGGCCGGCCTTCCAGAACTTGTCGAATTCGGGCAGTTCGGGATTGTCCTTGCGTGTCTGTTCGTAGCACCACTTGATCCAGCCCTTCTGATCACGACCTTCCGTGTACTGCTCTTCCAGACCGAGTTCCTTGGCGATGCCTCGGCAGATTTCCCAGCTCGGGCGCTGATCGAAAGCGGGATCGACCGCCTTGTGCATCGGATAGATGCAGGCAAGATCACCCATCGAGTCGCCGTTGCCGCAAATGTCGTCCGTTTCGGGACCCAGCGTATCGGGCAGCAGGATGTCGGCGTAGCGGGCAGAAGGCGTCATCATGTTGTCGCACACCACGATGAATTCGCACTTGCTGTCGTCGCGCAGCACCTTATCCGTCCAGTTGCAGTCGCCGTGCTGATTGATGAGCGTGTTGCCGCCGGAATTGACGATCATCTTGATACTGTGACCGAGCTTCTTGCCCTCTTCGAGCCCCTTGACGCCGTCGTGGATCCAGTCCATCTGTTCGCCTCGCAGAATGGCGTCGGTCCAGAGGAACACCGGAATCTGAGCCTTGATGGGATTGGTGCCCACGGGCAGATAGGTCGGTTCCCAATTTGTGCCGTCTTCTTCCATACCGGTGGAGGTGCCGGGCAGACCGACCTGGCCGGTCAGAATCGGCAGCATGGCAATCGCGCGGGCCGTCTGTTCGCCGTTGGCCTGACGCTGCGGACCAAGGCCCTGAGCGATGAAGACGGGTTTGGTGGTGCCGATTTCCTTGGCAAGCTTCACGATGGTTTCAACCGGAATGCCCGTAATGCGGGAAGCGCGTTCCGGCGTCTTTGCCACCCCGTCGGCCGCACCCATGATGTAGGACTTGTAGTCAGACTTGGGCGGAGCGGACTTGGGCAGCGTCTTTTCGTTGTAGCCGATGCAGTACTTTTCCAGGAAGGCTTCGTCGACCCAGTTGTTGCGGATGAGTTCGTAGGCGATGGCTTCGACGAGCGCGGCGTCGGTACCCGGGCGGATCGGGATCCACTGATCGATCTTGCCTGCCACCGTATCCGTGTAGATCGGATCGATCACGATGGTCTTGGGATGGCCCTTTTCGAGCGCGCAGCGGAACTGATAACCCTTGGAGCCGCCCGAACCGCGGGTGACGGAAGGATTGTTGCCAAAGGCGACGTAGAGCTTGGCGTTGGCGATCTCCTGAATGCCGGAGGCGGACTTGCCGGCGTACCTTGGATCACGCTGCCGCTGGCTGAAATCGACGGTGCTCCGCTTGGCGTGTCCTTGGTCTCGGCGTGCGGCACGGACGCTTGGCTGTTGGAGCTCTCAAAAGCGCTGGTCCAAAACCGATAATTTGAAATAAGCCGGCTTCGGAAAACCGAGGCCGGCCATGTTGGTTTAGGATCAGAGCGCGATTCCGACGCCGAAATAACCCGCCACCAGAATCACGATACCAAAAACAATGCGGTACCAACCGAAAACTCGGAAGTCATTCGTGGAGACATAGCGCAGAAGCCAGCGCACCACGACGATCGCAGAAACAAAGCTCACCACGAAACCCACGGCAATGGCCGGAAGACTGTCAAAGGCCAGGGCGTCCCGCGACTGCCACAGATCCCAGACCGTGGCACCGAAAATGGTAGGAATCGCCAGAAAGAATGAGAACTCGGTGGCTGCCTTGCGGGACAAGCCCAGAACCAGGCCGCCGATGATGGTCGAGCCCGAGCGCGACGTGCCGGGGATGAGCGCAAAGCACTGCATGCAGCCCACGGCAAAGGCGTCCTTGGCCGTCATATCGTCAATTGTCGGCACGCGCGGCGTGATGTTCTTGCGTTCGTGGTAGTCCTCGATCCACAGAATGATCAGGCCGCCGATCACGAGCGCGAGCGCCACCGTAAAGACATTGAAGAAATGCGACTTCACAAAACTCGAAAGCGTGGCGCCCAGAACGGCAGCAGGCAGAAAGCCCACGATGATGTTGATCGCAAGACGCTGCTCTTTTCCGGACTTGAAGAGATTGAGCAAAATCGCGATCAAGCGCATCCGGTAATGCCAGCAGACGGCGACGATGGCGCCGGCCTGAATGGCGATGTAGAACGTATCGGCCCATACGGGAGAGAAATTGATGATGTCGCCCGCCAAAATCAGGTGTCCGGTCGAACTCACCGGCAGAAATTCCGTCAGGCCTTCGACGATGCCGAGAATGAGACTTTGGATGAGAATAAGAATGTCCATGGGTGCAAATTCACTCGTTTAGGCCTTGCCTTCGGGCTCGGCGGTGACGACTTGGGGAGTGGCCAGTACCTTGTCGATTCGACGACCGTCCATATCGGCCACTTCGAAATCCCAGTTTTCCCAGCTCACGTGATCGCCCGTCTTAGGCAGCCGCTGCAGCAACAGCATCATCATGCCGGCAAGCGTGTTGTAGCGCCCCAGATCCTCTTCGGGCACTTCCTTGATTCCGAGCGTGTCCTTGAGTTCCGGAATCGCAATGATGCCGTCGAGGAACCACGAGCCGTCGGGGCGTTCGATCGCCATGCGCTCGTCTTCGGTTTCGGCCTGAAATTCTCCGGCAATGGCTTCCAGCACATCGCGCGGGGTCACGAGTCCCACGACTTCGCCGAACTCATCGACGACAAGCGACAGCGGCACGATCGTGCTCTTGAAGTGTTCCAAAAGCTCCATACCGCTCAACGATTCGGGAACGTAAACGGCAGGAAGCAAATTCTGGGTAAAGTCAATTTCCTTTTTGTCGACGATCTGCTGCAGGAGGCTTCGCGTCGAACAGATGCCCTTGACGTCGGAGAGAGACCCCGAGGCCACCACCAGACGGGAACGCTTGCTCGTGAGCAGTTTCTTGACGTTTTCTTCGGTGCTGTCCTGAAGATCGATCCATTCGATGTCGCTTCGCGGCGTCATCACCGACCCCACCTGACGGTCGTCGAGTCGAAACACGTTGCGCACCATGTCGCGTTCGCTTTCTTCAATGGCGCCCGAAGCGCTGCCCTCTTCGATCATCGCGTGGATTTCTTCCTGCGTGACGCCGGCTTCTTCACCCTTGTCAAGACGCAGAACCTTCAAGACGAACTTCGTGGAAACCGAAAGCAGCTTCACGAAGGGGCTCATGATAAGGCTCAGCAAGTGAAGCGGACGGGCGACAACGCTCGCAAGCGCCTCGGGTCGGCTCTGTCCCAAACGTTTGGGAACGAGTTCTCCGAGAACGATCGAGAAATACGTCACAAACACCACGACGAGCGTGACGCCGAGCACCTTGGCTGTTTCGGGCGACACGCCCCAGCCCACAAGCACCTCGGCTGCGGGACCGGCCAAAGCCGATTCGCCCACGATACCCGAGAGAATGCCGATGGAGGTGATGCCCACCTGAATGGTCGAAAGCGCCCAGGTGGGATCGGCTTGCAGCAGCGCGGCGCGCTGCGCTCCCTTGTTGCCGTCTTCGGCCATAACCTGCAGTCGCGCCTTGCGACTGGTGACAAGCGCAATTTCGCTCATCGAAAAGACGCCGTTGAAAACAATCAGCGCAAAAAGCATTAAGACATCAAACCAACTGCCCATGGCAAAAAAGAATCCTCAAGAATCAAGAGCTTGGAATTGTATGGAAAATTTGTTTGCTGACGCTTAGGAGACAAACGCACATGTGTTGCGAAGCGTTGCGGCTGCGTCAAACGCACGGCAAAAGTGCGAAAAAGTCCCGACCGGCTGCAAACCCGGAAGGGACTTCGCATTCAGAGACGAAGCATCGAGCCTTAGAACGGCAGCTTCATGCCCGGAGGCAACGGCATGCCGGCCGTGGCTTCGCGCATCTTCTGCTGAGCGGCGGCTTCGGCCTTGTGCGCGGCGTCGTTGATGGCCGCGGCGATCAGGTCTTCGAGCATTTCCTTATCGTCTTCGGAGCCCGAAAGCAGACTCGGATCGATTTCGACGCGCTTGGCCTCGTGCTTGCAGGTCACGGTGATCTTCACCATGCCGGCGCCGGCTTCGCCCGTCACTTCAATGTTGGCGAGCTCGGCCTGAGCGCGTTCAACGTTTTTCTGCATTTTCTGAGCCTGCGCGAGCAGGCCGGAAAAATTGCCTCTCATTTTGTTTTCACCTATTGAGTCGTTTGAAAAAAATCAGTTATCGGCTTTTCGTACCGACGTTTCATCGAGTTCGCCGTCAAGCACGCGCAAGCATTCTTGCACAAACGGGTCGCTCTTAAATGCTTCGATCATTGCCAGACGCGCGGCCCGTCGCTCGGATTCCTCCCAAAGCGAGAGCGTCGCAAGGGATTTTCCGTCATGCTCCTGCTCGTCAAATTTCACCTGGAAGTGCTCGCCTTTGAGTCGCTTCATGGCCGCTTCGATCAGATGCACCACGTCGGGCGTAAGCAACATGCGGCTTCTTGCGCGCAGAAGCACATGATCATCGGTCAGCTCAAGCACAACGCTGCCGGCGGCCACTTCACGCGGCAGCGCCGTGAGCCCCGAGGCACACACAAGTTTTCGCCAGTTAGAAAGCAGTTCGTCGGGATGAACTTCTATGGGTGGAAGAATCGCCGGTCCCCTGCCGGTGTGCGGTCTTCTAACCGGCTCAATGCTCTCCCCGGCCGGGCTCCTGCGGCGGCAGATCCGCCCAGGGCGGCGCCGCTTCGGCCGCTATCTCGGGAGGTACGTCGTCGTGCGGAATTTCGGGCGGCATGGCGCCGGCGGCGTCATTCGCCTTGGTCGTCCGGCGAGCCGGTTCCGGCTTTTTTTCGGGCACCTTGCCGCCGGGGGCAAAACCGGCGGGTTTAAAGGCAAGCATGCGCAAAATGGCCATCGTAAAACCCGCGTATTCGTCCGGGGCCTGAGCCATGTCGGCGCGAGCCTGCAACAGAATCTGATAATCAAGCTGCACTTCCTCGGGCGTCATGCTGCTTGCAAGCGTACGAATACGTGCCAGAGCCGAGTCGCTGTCGGTAAGCGCATCAGGCACGCGCTGCAAAATGGCAATGCGGTGCATGAGGCTTGCCCAATCGCGCACGGCCTGACCGTAACTCACTCCGTCGAGACCGATTTGACGCGCCGTTTCGAGGGCCTCCTTGGCTCGACCTTCGAGCACCATTTCGGTAAGGTCGCACAGCACGTCGGAGTCCATCACGCCCAGCATGGCGCGCACTTTTTCAAGCGTCACGTCGCCCGCGCAGAAGGCGATGGCCTGATCGAGCAGCGACAAGCCGTCGCGCATGGAGCCTCGGGCGGCGCGCGCAAGCAGATCAAGCGCTGCGGGTTCTGCCGGAATGCCTTCCTGCTGCATGACGTGCTGCATATGACCGGAAACGGCCGCTGGCGACATGTTTTTCAAATTGAACTGCAGGCAGCGGGAAAGCACCGTCACGGGAACCTTCTGAGGATCGGTCGTCGCGAGGATGAACTTGACGTATTCGGGCGGCTCTTCCAGGGTCTTTAACATCGCGTTGAAGGCATGCGTCGTGAGCATATGCACTTCGTCGATCATGTAGACCTTGTAGCGGGCGTTGGAGGGCGCGTACATGGCGCGCTCCAGAAGCTGCGTCATTTCCTCGACCGAGCGGTTGCTCGCAGCGTCGATTTCGATGTAGTCGACGAATCGCCCTTCGTCGATGGCGCGGCACGCTTCACACTTGCCGCAGGGGTGCGACGTCACGCCGCCTTTGCCGTCTTCGCCGACGCAGTTGAGGCATTTGGCCAAAATGCGCGAGAGCGTGGTCTTGCCAACGCCGCGCGTTCCCGTAAAGAGATAGGCGTGATGAAGACGATTTTCGTCGAGGGCGTGCTTTAAGGCGGCAACGACATGTTCCTGCCCGACCATGCTTTCGAAGTCATGGGGGCGCCACTTTCGGGCGAGAACCTGATAGCTCATGAGGGAAAATCCAACCGAACAAAATATTGGAGAGTCGCCGCAGGTCCCGGGACGCTGTTCGCGGCGAATCGGTCGGTCAATTATAAGGAGGAAGCGCAGAAACGAATTCGGCGAGCCTTATCCTCGGCACTAAGAGTATTCCGCCGTGGCTGCTTCGTTCCCGACCTGACCAGGTTAGCAGAGCTCTTATGCGAGGGGACCCGCCGAACTATGTATTGTAGCGAAAAAGCGGCCCGCGCGAAAGAGCGCCGAGCCGCCTTTTGTTGAAATTTTGTAGCGTCACGAGGCCTACTTGGTTTCAGCGCCTTTCTCTTCGTCCTTCTCGTCGCCGTCAATACCGGCAAGCTTTTGCAACTGTGCGATCATCTGGGCCTGCTGCTGGAGCTGTCGCTCGAGCTGACGAATCTTGACGACGTAAGGATCGTCTTCGCCCGGCACCACACCGTAGGCCATAAACTGAGAATGGAGCTGTTCGCGCTGTTTTTTGGTTTCCTTGGTGGAACGCGCGGGGACGCCCACCACCGTCACGTTCTCAGGCACTTCGCGCACCACAACGGCGTTGCTGCCGATGCGTGCGTTGTCGCCCACGGTAAAGCCGCCGAGAATCTTGGCGCCGGCGCCCACTACAACCCCCTTGCCGAGCGTCGGATGGCGCTTTTGCCCACGGCCGAGACTGACGCCGCCCAGTGTTACGCCATGGTAGATCGTGCAGTCGTCGCCCACCACGGCGGTTTCACCGATCACCACGCCCATGCCGTGATCGATGAAGACGCGGCGGCCGATACGGGCGGCCGGGTGAATTTCGATGCCGGTGCAGAAACGTCCGACGTGGCTCAGCCACCGTGCAAAGCCGTACCAGCCCTGAATCCAACACCAGTGGGCAGCGCGGTGAAACGCCAGCGCATGCAGGCCGGGATAGCTGAAAATCACCTGCATCGGACCGAGCGCCGCCGGGTCTCGCTCAAGAATGGTCCGCATGTCTTCCTTAATGCGCTCAAACATTTGCTTCGTATCCTTTTTTCTGTCGGTGTTGGTTTCGGGCAAAGGGCGACTTTCGCGAGCCTATCCTGCACCTCGTTTTTTGATTGTACCGCAGGCTCGCCCGTGGCCTGAAGCTCAATTCGAGCTTTTCTCCGAACTTTCGCTCATTTCGGCCACCAGAGCCTTTTTGCGGCCGGCTCTCAAGTGCCGCGGACAAATGATCGCCGCACAAATGCCTCGGAGCAGATCCACTTCGGATTGCGTAAGAAGCGCACGGGAGAAAATACTGCGGCTCATCGCCATGAGATTCTTGGGCTCCTCGGGTTTATGTGCGCCGCAGGCCGTCATCGCCTCCTCCCAGTGTCGCATCAGTCCTTCGACGGCGGCGGCGCTTGCGGCCGGATCCTGTTCGAAACGCTGCTGCCAGCCGTAGAGTCCGGCGGCGTGCGCCCTTTGCAAAAGCGCCATGTGCATCTCGTAGGCTGCAATCTGCACCGCCTGAGCAAGATTGAGGCTCTGGCTTAAGGGATTGGCCGGAATGGCCGTGGCGAAGCGACATAGGCCCACTTCTTCGTTGGTAAGCCCCGAGCGCTCGCAACCGAACACAAACGCAATGCCGGGGCCCTTGTTTTCCTCGGCCCAAAGGCTTGCGCGATCGGCACTCTCGCGCATCGTTTCCAAAGCCGGACCGAAGCGGCGGCTGTAGCCTGTCATCGCAAACGGCAGGGCCACGTCGGTCAGAGCCTCTTCGAGCGTCGGGTAGTCGCGGGAGTCGGTGAGCACGTCAACGGAACTCGTTGAAAACGCCACGGCGTCGGGATGCGTGCGGTATTCGGGGTCCACCGGCGCAACCACGCGCAAATCGGTAAAGCCCATCGTCTTGATGGCTCGGGCAGCCGCACCGATGTTGCCAGGGTGGCTCGGTCGTACCAGTACAAATGAAATCCGACTGCTGTGCGGAGGAAGCGTTTGATTGAGCGTTGCGTCCATGATCCTGTTGACTGCATTTTGATCGGAATAGGAATCATACGGTTTATAACCGTCGGATGCAGATTAGTTCAAGGTTTTGTCCGATTCTCGCCAATGTCCGTTCTCATCGCCGCGAGCCTGATTTGATAAAATACGCGCACCCAAATTTCAGTCCCTTCCTCCACCGGACGGGCATCCATTCAAGTCAGGGAGTTGATGATTCGCTTCAGCTCCCCTTTTGTCGTTATTTTTCTCTTTCGAGTCGTTATCCTCATGCCCTCAGCCCAACTTGAAGTCGCAATCCAGGCCTGCCGCAAAGCCGGCAACTTCATCAACCGCGAAAGCCTCGACCTCTCGGCCATTGAAGCCCGCGAAAAGGCTCCGTTCGACTTCGTGAGCCGCGTGGACACCGGCGCACAAGAACGCATCACGTCAATCATTCGTCAGTACTTCCCCAAGGACAGCATCGTTGCCGAAGAATCCGGCACGATCGTCAATCCCGGGGCGGACGGCGTCTGGTACGTGGATCCGCTCGACGGCACGACCAACTTCCTGCACGGCTTCCCGCACTACGCCGTGAGCATTGCTTACGCCCTCAAGGGACGCGTGATGGCCGCCGCTGTCTATGACCCGGTCAAGGACGAACTCTTCAGTGCGGAACGCAGCCGCGGCGCATTCTTAAACAACGCCCGCATTCGCGTTTCCGGCCGTACGGACATGAGCAAGGCGCTGATCGGCACCGGTTTTCCCTTCCGCCGCAACGACGACTACGAAACGTTCCTGCCCAAGCTCGAGCGTGTTGCCCGCTCCTGCGCGGGGCTGCGCCGCGCCGGCTCAGCCGCGCTTGACCTCTGCTACGTGGCTTGCGGTCGTCTGGACGGCTACTGGGAAGCCAACCTCAAGAGTTGGGATTTGGCTGCCGGCTCACTCATCGTTCTGGAAGCTGGCGGCCTGGTGACCGACCTTTCGGCCGGTGAAAACTATCTCGAGACCGGCGGCATTTGCGTGGGCACGCCCAAGATCTTTGCGCCGCTCTTGATGAAAGTGACCGACGCCAACAGCGCCAAGTAAGACTCTCCGGCTTTTTATCGCTATGGCTGATACGAATAAGCCGCTGCAAGAGGGCGGCGAGGCGGCGTGCGACCCGTACGCCGGCCACACGCCCATCATGCGCCAATACCTGATGCTCAAGGATAAGCATCCCGGTGTATTGCTTCTTTATCGACTCGGCGACTTTTACGAAACCTTTTTCGACGACGCCATCCGAGCCAACCGCATTCTGGGCCTCACGCTCACGCGCCGAGGCAAAGACTCCAAGGGTAACGAAATCCCGATGGCGGGTGTTCCCGCGGCAACGCTCGAGCAGTATCTCGCGCGTCTCGTAAAAGCGGGCGTGTCGGTGGCCGTCTGCGAACAGATGACAGAGGCCGCTCCGGGACGCAGCATCGAGCGCAAGATCGTGCGAATCGTTACCCCGGGTACGCTCACCGACGGCGCACTCTTAAACGACAAGCAGGATTCGCCGCTTGCGGCCTGGGTGCCCGGCAAAGGACGCAATGCGCAGGGGGCCTTGGTGTGGCTCACGCTATCCAACGGCGACTTTCGTGCCGCCAAATGCGCGCTGCGAGATCTCCCCGGCGAACTCGCCCGTTTAACTCCGGGCGAAATTCTTCTTTCCGAAACCGTCAAAGAGTCGCGCCAAGAGGACTTCGACGGCATCCCTGTAACGTCGCTTCCCGACTGGCACTTTGACAGCCAGCGCGGCGCTGCACTTATCAAAGAAAAATTTGGACTGGAAGCGCTCGCCGCACGAGGACTGGAAAACGAGCCGGAGATTCTTGCCGGCGTCAATGCCATCCTGGGTTACGTAGAACAGACACAGTGCGATGCCCTGCCCTTCCTTCGAGCTCCGGTACTGGAAGAAAACAGTGCCTACGTAGCACTTGACGCCGTAGCGCGCCGTAACCTTGAAATCAGCGAAACGATTCGAGGCGACGAAGGCGATACGCTCATGCGTGTGGTGGATCACTGCCGCACGACAATGGGGTCTCGTACGCTGCTGCACTGGTTGCATCATCCGCTGCGCGACTTTGCGGTCGTTCGTAGCCGCCATGAAGCCGTCGATGAACTTCTTAAAGACACGACGCTTCGCTCAGAGCTTGATGCCTGTGTCAACGGCCTTCCCGACATTGAACGCAACGCGGGCCGCATTGCTCTCAGAAGCATTCGTCCTCGAGAGCTTGCCGCGCTTCGCGACAGTCTTGAGAAACTTTCCAACTTCGCATCACTCGGTCAGCAGTGTCACAGTTCGCTATTGAAGTCGCTTGCCGACACCGCCGTGATGGATGCGACGTTGAGTGAAGAGCTTCACCGTTGGATCGCAGAGGAGCCCGCTTCGCTTCTGCGCGAAGGCGACGTGATTGCCGCAGGCGCCGACGAAGAGCTCGACAATCTGCGCGCCATGCGTGACAACGCGGGCGAATTTCTGGTCAACCTTGAAGCAAAGGAAAAGGAACGCACGGGACTCTCGTCGCTTCGCGTCGAATACAACCGCGTTTCTGGCTACTACATTGAAGTGCCGCGAGCGGCGGCCGAGCGTGTACCGGCCGACTATCGTCGTCGCCAAACGCTCAAAAATGTCGAGCGTTTCATCACCCCGGAACTCAAGGCTTTTGAAGACAAGGCACTGTCGGCCAAGGAACGGTCGCTTGCACGAGAAAAAGAACTCTGGGACGCGCTTCTCGATCGCATTCAGATCTTTGTAAAACCGCTTTTGGATGCTGCCGCAGCCGTGGCTGCCGCCGACACTCTGCTTTCCTTTGCCAAACACGCAGAGACCGCCGACTGGGTCAAACCCTCGATGAGTGCCGTTCCCGGCATTGATCTGCAGGGGGCGCGTCACCCGGTTGTAGAGCATGCGCTTGAACACTATGTTCCCAACGACTGTGCGCTGACGCCCTCGAGGCGCCTGTTGGTGATCACCGGTCCCAACATGGGCGGCAAGTCAACCTATATGCGCTCGGTTGCCCTGATTGCTCTTCTGGCATGCGCCGGAAGCTTCGTTCCCGCCAAAGCCGCACGTATCGGGCCGATCGATCGTATTCTCACGCGTATTGGCGCTTCCGACGATCTCGCCCGCGGCCGTTCCACGTTCATGGTGGAAATGACCGAAGCCGCGGCCATTCTTCATCAGGCCACACCCAATTCATTGGTACTGATGGACGAAATCGGACGCGGCACCTCGACTTTCGACGGATTGAGTCTCGCGGGCGCCATTGCCAGGGAACTTGCCGTCACCACGAAGAGTTACACGCTCTTTGCAACGCACTACTTTGAGCTCACGCAGCTTGCGACAGAAATTCCCGAAGTCGCCAACGTTCACGTGAGCGCTCGAGAAACCAATCGCGGCATCGTCTTCATGCACGACGTACGCGAAGGCCCTGCCAACCGCTCCTACGGTATTGCCGTGGCTGAACTCGCCGGCATGCCTGCCTCGGTCACACGACGCGCCCGAGCCATGATGGCTGAAATTGAAGCGCGTTCGGCGGTTTCCGATTCTCAATTGGATTTGTTTGCCGTTGACGCACCGGACCCGTTGCCTGCGGAAGAAAGCGCATCGGCCAAGGCCGCTCGTCTTTTTGCGGAAGAGGTTTCGATGCTTGACGTCGACGATCTGACGCCAAGAGACGCCCTTGCCCTGCTCTACACCCTCAAAGAAAAAGCCGGCAGCACGCTTAACGAGTAATCAAAAGGAGCGGAAAAACTGCGAAACAGGAGGAGGCTTCACCGCCTCCTTCTTTTTTGTCTGGAGATTTTTTTTGCGCAGAAATGACGAAACCCCCGAAGGAGAGACTC
>OGMP01001204.1_pt1 | contig 21497 bp, 10 predicted proteins | sample 1573261 | NCBI WGS metagenome assembly OGMP01 (sample SAMEA2581878, study PRJEB24529) | metagenome | biome: Human gut stool | place: China | collected 2011 | reverse complement strand
AACGGCAATAACAGCCAGAAATATTTAACTAAATATCAATATGTCAGTACACTAGTAATGTCCGTTATATGATTATCAATCAGCCCGGTTAACCTATTTACTTCTTCTATTAACATAGGATTATCCGATACCGTATCCAAAATATTTTGACAAAATTTATCCATTTTATTTGAATTCATTTCCGGAATTTTTTCATCTGCTAAATCATACTTAATCATCATTAGTATAAAATATTTAAATTTTCTGTATTGCATCGGAATACTTTTGTTTCTAAATAAAAACTCCAGGCGATACAAAGTAAATGCACACGTGTAATACGGTATCAGTTTATGTGCATCGTTAAAAATTCCATCTATTGAATTTAGTAATCGACCATAATATCTACTAGCCAAATGTGGTTTATCATAAAACATTGATGCAACCGCTTTAATCTGAGTGCTTATAGACACAATACGCACTTTTTCAATATCGGTCCCATAATTGTATTGCTTTGATCTTCTTTCATAATAAAGGCGATTAGTTCCAGTATACGTTCCATAAAATGCTTCCAGCTTTCTATGAAATTCATTTAATGCAATTAGTTGTTCGTCAGATACTTCTGTCTGACGATTAGTCGCTTTTATTATCCTGTTTACAACTTCGTCTTCATCTGTTTCTATTAATTTTATTGGCAATTGTAACCCTTCACCTATATCTTCTTTATTATTAAATAAGACATGGCTAGTTTGACATCCATTAACAATTTGATAATCTGTGAGCTTGAATTTATTCCCTATATTTGATAATTCTTTACATATTATAGTTACTCCATTATTAAGAAGAATAAATTTTTGCGGATCATTTCTTAATGACTCTGCCATTTCATGATTTACCGGATTGTCTCCTTGAAAATCTCTAACATTATCATAAAACACACTTTTCCGTATTTCTCCATTTTCTCCTGTAATCAACTTTAAATATGTCTCACTTCCAACATAGCCCAAATAAGACTGAGTAACCCTTGGTATTTCCGGTAAAAGAATTTTATTGCTAAATTCTATTTCTGTTTCAATCATATCTATAGTATTTCTATAATATTTTTGCAACATGTCTGCATCAACTGGAATATATATTACATTACTAAAAATATTCAAATTTAATAAATCATTTTTTGCAATCTCCATTCTACCAACGCAATTCTGATCATCTAACCATTTACCAGTAGTCACATAATATAAGTAACATATGGGTTTTTTCTTTATATATGTAGCTTTTGAAAAAATATATTCTATAATTTTGTTTTTTTCAATTATAGCATCATTTCTTCGCATCTGTGGATTATCTGCAAAAAAATCCTTTACACCAGTGCCAAATGTTCCCATCTCACTATAATCAAAATTTGAAGACGTCTTTGCCTGTACAAAAACAAAATTAATTTCGGACAATTTTCTATTTATTTCAAGCAGATCATCTATTTCATCTTGTGAAGTGATAAGCATTCCATTCACCAATATTGCAATTGCGTCTATTCCACAATCATCGCCATCTCCTACTACAACATCTGCCAAATTGAAGTTCTCCGAATATACCTGTTCAATAGCACAGTAAGCCGAAAACATCTCAAATTGTTTATCTTTATTTTTTTCAGTTATATCTTGTGATTTTAAAAATGTTTCCATATAATTCTGAACAATTCTATCCATGACTTATCCTCGTATAATAATTTATAAAAAATCATTTTTTCTTCATAGTACATTTTATTCTAACATTACTTCATTTAAATATAGTTTCAGTTACTACATATTATATTTAACGTAATTCCATATGTGTCTAATAAATAGGCTTGCGCACCACATAATATCTGATTCATTTCATATGTAATTTGCTTTTTAGAAATACCCGGTTGAACAATGTAAATGTTTAAAGTAGATTTTACAAATTTTAGCTTATTCTTTAAATATGCTATTTTCTTTAAATCCCCTTTTTCAAATCTACTAATTCCATTTTCTCTCATTCTTTTTCCTTCTCGATACTTTATCCTATCCAGCACATTTAGCATATTGCTTTTCCATAAAACAGATTTTTCTGCTTGTCCACATACCTCATACAAGTCAGACACTCTGCCTCCCGGTTTTTCTCCATGAGCATATTTACAATGATAAAATTCAAAACAAATTTCATCATTCATTTCTTTAATTGTTACAATATCCGCGATTTCTCCGGCAGAATCATCATCAAATATAACATCATAATCCATTTTTAACAATTGTTGTATTGTAAAGTACTGTATCGATTTTATATCCTTTGTCAGCCCTTGAGATTCTTTATTGATATTCACCCCATTCCATTCCCAACATATAATTTGTTTTTCGCAAAATTTAAAATTATCACTATTCTGTAATGTAACATACATATTTCCCTGTAAAGATGATTGATCTACAAATTTAATCTCCGGAGGATTTTCTCTAAAATAATCAACCAAGCGTATATTCCTTGTTTTTTTACAAAAATATATCTCTTCCCCCTTGGTCTGGCATATTGTCCATCCTCTTTCATCAATAATTAGTTCATATTCCACAATGAAGTCATCATTTTTGACATAAAATTGTATATTCTCGTTTTCTTCCACATCTATCAAACCTATTGTTATATCTAAAAAACAAACTGATTGGTACGGAGTTTCCACATATATTCCTGCTTCGCAACAAACATCAAGTTCATTTGGCCAGTCTATTCTATACGGGTGTTTTTTGGGGCGCTCTTTAATTATTTCAGGGGTTAAAACCCCTTTCAAGACATCTACCACATTAATATCAGGATTACAAATTTTATCCAAGTTCATGTCACACCAATCTCTCCATACATCGATTGGCTCAACTAATCTTCCCCATACTGTACCCTTATAGGAACATCCTATGCTCATTTTTCCTGCACCATTATACCCTTGTCCAAATAGGTTGGACTTATAACAGTTTCCTTTTTGTGACTCCGAAATAGCCTCTGCTATATCTATCCCCGTAAACATTTTATATCGAATTGGTCCATCTATTGCAGAATTTAGTCCCACATTAGCTAGCATCAATCTATTTATTCCATATAAACATTTAAAGATTTCTTCCCCCCTAATTCTCTGCACATTTTCAAACAATGTTTCTGCAAACTTATTACAAATAGATTTATTTGTAGAGTTTATAAAAAGAACCTTTTTTTCCCTATTCCAATATGCAATATGTAAATTCCAGTTCAAATCATTAACTTCCTGATAATTTGCCCACTCAATGCGGCTCTCTTCTGGTTCTACAACAATAAAAATTTTTTGTTCTTCATTGATATAATATTTACATAAGTCTTCATTAAATAATTGATTCCACCGCCCCCAGTTCCACTCTTCATCACCAGTGTTAAATGCCACCATACTAAGTGCTGGATGTAATTGCTTTATATTTATTGCCGCTATGCCATTTCCTTTAAATCCGCACGCTAATTGTTGTAATGATATTTCTTTATCTATTCTTGCGTCTGACAGTTCACTGAGTAAGTAATTCCAATCTGAATCTTGAGAATACAAATCTGATAGTGCATTTTGAATATCCTCATTTGCTAAATTTGTAATTATAGTAGCATTTCCTACTCCTTTTTTACTACGTGCAAAGCGTCCAACAAATTGCAATGTAATTGGCAAAGATTTATATTTATCATGGATTGCAGCTATCTTCAGGTTTGGGATATCTATTCCTTCACCAAACATATCTACACATATTACTATTTTAGCCTCCCCTTTTTTCAACAATGACATATTTCTGTCCTTGTCTCTTTTATGCATTTCTCCTATAATCAAAACCGGATGGTATTCTTTAAATTTTTTTAAGTATATTTGTTCATAAAGCTGTTTTGCTCTCAAAACCGTTTTTGCCCGTACAAGGATTATATGATCATATCCGTTTTGTAAATCGGCTTTCAATTGATTTACCGCTGCAGTTGCTATAGATACATCACTTAATTCATCATCAAATTCAATAATTGGTTTGAAATCTATCTTTTGAAAATATCCTTGCTTTTGCGCCTTTGCCAATGGGAAATTGTAGATAATATTACCATCTATTTTCTTACCATCATTTCTAAATGGTGTGGCTGTAAATTGAAGAATTCGTTTTCTTTTAAAGTAAGCTTTAATTTGATTCCACCTCGTCGCTTCAATATGATGGGCTTCATCAACAATTAGCACATTACATATATCACTCAGCAATTTCATATACTCATCATCAAATTTACTTACAAGTGCGGCTGTAGAAACTATAATATTTGCATCGCACAATACTTTCTCAAGTTCTTCTCTACTTTGTGGCTGCGATTTTAAAAGTAATACTCTTGGAAATTTAGCACTTTGTTTAATAACACCTATTTCTTTTAAAATTCCTAATTTTGCGCAAGCTTCCGCCGTTTGTTTTCTAAGGAGATCAGAAGGAACCAAGATAAAAACCCGACGAAATTGTTCAGCAACAATCGTAGTTATCATTGTCTCTGTTTTACCAGTGCCCGTAGGCATGACTACAGTAGAAACATCATCATTTACTATCCAATGTGCCCGAATTGCAAATATTGCACCTAATTGAGCCTCTCTGAGACCTCGTTGACACTTTTTTAAATCTTCCACCACGTAATTAACTGTATTATCCCAAGAATCTACTATCTGATCACATGTGTTGTCCTCAGAATAATACAAATAATTTTTACCATTTTTCTTAATATTCACTCTTATCTCTTTAAACTCCCTTTTTATAAATTATTTGTTTTTATTCTCTGTAAATTTGTGCATATTATAATCGTCAACCGAATAAATATATATTAGCAATCATTATTAATGTATTTCAAATACTATATCACCTCATAAAAGTTGGTCGTTATCTTTTATGGGGGAAACGGCATATAGGTGAAACTCCTATATAATGATTGCTATTTTTTTATTATTTGATTTTTTGCCTGCAAAATCTGAAACTCCTTTCTCTCTTCTTTGCCAAAAAATTTGTCTATTAAACGAATTGCATCACCGTGCATTTCTACATCATGGTAAATAAAATATTTTCTAACAATCAATGTTATCATTTGTCTTACTATAGGAGTCTCTGTTGCATCATATATTTGCTCCGCTCTTATTATAAAACCCTTAAAATCAGCAATATTTTCATGCATCATCAAATTTTGAATTCTATAATTAGTATTTTGGTCATAATTAAATTTTTCTAAATCTCCAATCGTTTTTGATGTTGCCGCCGTCATTGAAACAAAATCATATATACTCAAAATATACGCCATTGACTGATTTTGTAATTCACGAGTTATCATATCCTCAGTAATTAATATGCCCTTTCTTGTCTTTGGCTTATTTTTTAGGATGTCTTCAATAATTTTGCTACAATTTGCATCAATATCTTTTAACATAAAGTATAACAGCTTATTTGGATACGTGTATAAAATAGTTGTGATTCGCTTCTTTTCGTCCCCTTCCAACATAAATCTAAAATTGGGAAGTATTTTTGCAACAAGATCAAGATAATTAATGCTTTTGGCTATCTTATTACTAAATGAATTAACTTTGCTTTTATCATATGAGTATAAACTATCTGCTTGATCTTCTCTTTCTTTAATAATCTCCTTCTCCATTTTATTTTTTTCTTCTTTCATTTTTTCTTTATCCTTTTGCTTGGGTAACTTAGGTGTTGTTGCCGTTGACACCTTTGATAAATATTCTATGTTATTCTTATCAATATCTAGTTCTGTCCACTCTTTCATATGATCGGAAATACTTTTTAATATTGGCTCCAATATTCTTGTATTATTTGTAATATATGATAAAAATAGAATTACATCTCCATTAATTCCAAAACAAATATTTTCCAGCACTTCCTTTAAATCTTCAAATTTCTCCTCCTTTTGCCAAGTTCTATTTAAATAACGTGCAACAAAATATGCCAATAGATTCTCATCGCAGAATTCGATTTCAAATGATGTACTTGATTCCTTCAATATATTTGCGCCTAACGCCACATTATAGACATATTTTGTATTCAATTCCTCATTATCATATCGCTTTTTATACTTATCTACGGCTTGTTCAAATTCCTCATATGATATTTTTTGATACATCTTTTCGAAATGAATATAATGAGCAACATAATCTAATGCAATCAATATTTCATCAATATCATTTTCTTCCTTTACATTTTTAGAAATTCTATATGTAATATTCGCTTCAAAAACCTTACTGAAAGCATTCGTTTCACTTTGTGTTTTTATATGCGAAAACTGAATATAATAATCAACAAACTGATGAATAAAATCAGGAGTTAGTTGAAAATATTTTATTTGATTAGTAATATCCTCATTTATTTTTCTGCTTTTTTCCTCAACATCTAATGCCGGATATTCTGCTAAATAGTTAGCACATATTTTCTTAATCAATTGTTCTCTTTTTATATAGTAAAAAGGACATATTTTCAAATAGAAAAAGGAATTTTCCGTCAATTCTTCCACTGTTCTATCTTTAATATTTAAATTCCAGTCAACATTGCAAAATGTTATAATATGTCCAAACTGATCTGAATATTCTTTCCAAAAATCATCCCACTTCGCCCTTGAAATTTTATCACTTCCATCTACTATAAGAACTCTTTTCTCTTTATCAAGCTGTAAAAATTCGTCAATATCTGCATCATCACCAAATTCATTTTGAACAGCATATCGAATAATATTTTTGATATTTTTAGGTAAAAAACTATCTTCCGTTAAATATAGAACCGTATATTCCTCCGATAACTGGGTAGTAAGGTACTTAGCTAATATACTTTTCCCTGTCCTGGTACCTCCTTCTACCGATATTTTTGTTTTAAGAGCCATTAATTCCTTAAATTTAGTTTCTGATGTAACTGTGAAATTTCTTAGATCTGAATTTATTTCTTTAGGTTCAAGCGAGGGGAAAACAAAATATTTACCATAATTTTCCCCATCTCTTTCATTCATATCAGCCAATAATTCCTTTTGAAATTCTGGTGTAAATTTAAAATTACCATTAGCTTTAAAAATTACATGCTCATTGTCTAACACTTTTTTAGGTTTATATATTTTTTGATTATAAATAAACTTATAGCCAATAAGAGTATGTGCCTTTGTATCTAGTATTAATGCATTAAATCCATTTTCTGTATTTGTTCCATATAGTGCCATTCCGCTCGAAATATCAATATGTCTACCATTTACCGTTTTATTCTCATTTAAAGAAAAATGCTCATGTCCTACAAACAATAAGTCTGTTGTTTCATTAAACAAATTATATAATTTGTGCTTTGACTCGTCGCAAAACCACTCTGGACCGTGATGAATTATAGAAATTGTATATTTCTGATGTAAATCCATATTCAATTTTTGAAGTTCTCCTAACGGAAGAAAATGCATACCTTTATCTCTATTTCCTTTTCCTAATAAAGAAAACGGAGCCGAATTAATCAGATTTACTTTAATAACAAAATCTCCAAATTTTAACCTTTTTACATCAATCACTTTATCGTTATAAAAACACCCATTTTTCTTAGCAAAATCAAAAAAATTTGATAATTGTTTCAAATCCTCAATAAATTTTTCCTCTTCTTCCTTTTTTTCAAAGTATGATTCTAATTCAAGATTATTTCTTTCTTTATTTTTCACTAAATTATCGTGATTTCCAGGAACAATAAGTGTATGAACAAATTTATTATTTATATATTGTTGACTTATTCCTTTCGCAATATATCCCACTAGTTTTCCGGCATTTGCATATGCATTTTTATCTCCTTTCCGTGCAACATCTCCAGAAAAAATCAGTGCACATTCATCAAAATCACCTATTTGTTTTAATGCATTTATAATAGCATTTACATTTATTACTCTAAGATCCGTTTTATCCTCCAAATGTGCATCGCTTAAATGTAAAAAAAGAATTTTCATTTCACTACCTCCCATAATAAAATAATTAAAAATCATTTAAATTAGTATTTCTATTAATCTCATCTTTTAAATCGTTCTATAGTACCTCTCCAAATCTTCCTTCATCTGCCCTTTCACTCTCTCCCAATCCCCCTCACTCATCTTCGCCAACAACGTATGATTCAGTGAGATTACTCCCAGGTCCTTCGAGTAGTACATAAATCTCTTTCTCTCGAACTTTTCAAAGGGATTGGTCAGCATGCTGCTTTTGATCATTTTCCGGTCTTTCAGAGTCTCGGCATTATAAGGGCAGCTGAGGCGATCCACCGGCAGTCCTTTATCGATCCTGTCCTGATAAAAAGCTATGTAATCCGTCAGCACATCCTCGATCTTCGCATCGCCTATCGTGTCCATATGATCGATAAAGGACAGCAGGAACGGCATTTTATAGGACAATGAATAATCTCTTTCCTCCAGGAATACAAAAAAGTCATCCCGAACGGTGTCATCGTTATGCTCCTGAATGTTCAGTTCTTTTCTGTATTTCTCCACATCCTCCGGGCTGAACAGGCTGATCTTCTTGCTGCCGAAGGGGAATTCCACCGTTGGTGCAATCTTCCCCTTACGGATCCAGCTGGTGATCGTTCCGGTATTGACGAAGTACTCTCTCGCCAGCTGTTCCTGACTATAGTAATCCCCATACTTTTCTTCAAAGGTATGGATGTCCACTTCCACGATCCGTTCCACGCGCTCTGTGATGCCATCGATCTCGATCATTTGTCCCGGCAGGTAATCCTGTCTGGTGATATCGCCGAACGGAACATACAATGAGTTTCCGAAAATAGCATGCATACTGCAGGGTCTTACCATGGCTCCGTATTCATCTACCACATCAATGACGAACACATTTTTCTTGATGGATGTCCGGCGCAAGCCTCTGCCGATCTGTTGAAGATACAGCACCTTCGACAGCGTTGGGCGCGCCATAACGAGGATTCCGAGTTCCGGATAGTCCCAGCCTTCCGAGATCATATCGCAGGCACAGAGGAAACGTATCTTATGCTCCTTGAACTCCTGCATAACCTTCTCCGGGTGTTTTGTATCTCCACTGTAATCCTGCGCTGAGATACCGGCTGCGTTCAGCAGGCGTGCCATCTCTTTGGTATGCGCCTTGTTGATACAAAAGATAATTCCCTGACGCTTTCCGGCATCTCCCTCCGTGAAATAGTCCTTCAGCACATTTACGATCAATTCATTTCGGGAAGTGACACGCACGCTCTTCTCCAGATCCGCATTCACATAATCTTTTCCGTTAAAACGGACATGGCTCAGATCAATATTCGTCTCAATCCGGTAGACATTCGCCCTCGCCACAACTCCCTTCTCCATTGCATCCTTCAGAGAAAGCTCTGTTGTATAATTTCCGAAGATTTCTTCCAGTCTCTTTTTATCCGGGCGCTGATCCGTCGCTGTCAATCCTATGAGGAATTCCGGCGCATAGTATTGGATCACCCTCTTTAACATCGGAGCCACCGCGTGGTGCGCCTCATCCACTACAATATAGGAATAATAATCCCTTGTTTTTTCGTGGTAATGTCTTACCGCATAGCTGTAAGTCTTAATATCGATCCGGTCCTGCAACGGCTGTAGGTCTTTGTCGATTCTCTCTTTCCAGTCCGCAATGATATTCGTATTCGGTGCCAGGATCAATGCCCGGAACTGCTCTTTTCCGGCTGCAAATTTCTGAATATCTTCTTCTACGATCCGGGATTTTCCCGCTGCGGTAGGTAGTACAATGAGGAATGCACGAATTCCTTTTTCCCGCCGTTCCTCTATCTGCGCAAGGCTGATCTCCTGGTGCTCATACAGTTCCGTCTTACGTTCCAGCAGCAATCCCGCTTCCCGGAATCCGTCAGTATCTTTTCCCAGGTAAGACCGGATATCATCCTCGATACGATCCTTGAATCGGCAATCTTCCGTGGAAAAACGGTATAGCTTTAATCCCCACAATGCGCAGGTATTCTGCTTGCGCAATTGTTTGCGATAGCCCTCTATTCCGATCAACTGCGGATGGTGGTAATGAATTCCGTTTTCCTCGATGGCCACTCTGCCGTCTGCGGTATCTACGAGATAATCGAGGAAATAATTGTTGCCGTCCTCATCGGATATCCTGAATTCTTTTTGCAGGTATTTCAATGCCCGCATACCGTAGACATCCGTGAAATTTTGTTCAAACAGTAGCTCCAGCGGTGATGAGTCCGCGTGCTCTCCTCTTTCTGAGGTTTTTTTGGTAAAGTGCAACACTTCCTGTCTGCTTTTCTGCAGGCATTTTTCTATCGTTTCCGGATCGAATCCCAGGAATCGGAACACTCTCCGGTATATTTTCATATAGTGGTTTTGTTTATCTGTGATCAGTGTATAAGGAAAAATCTGCTCGCCATCGCGGCAGGAGCAGATTTCATCATCGATAATGACCATGTCCACTCCATCATCATAAAAACGACTCACACCGCCATTCGGATAAGTCACTGTCTCCCGGAGGACATAGTTCGGATATGCAATTAAGAATTGATCTTTTTCAGGAATAGATTCAGCCATCTTTCTTCCCTGTCCGGTCGTACATCTTCTGTCAGAAAGTTCCGCAGCTGCTGTAAACTCGTATGTTTTTTCAGCAGCTGCTCCAGTTTCTCTTCTGTGAAATCCAGAAAATATCTGCCGTTCCTTTCCCCTTCAAATACACCATACTTAAATGACATGTACAAAATGCCCTGCGGCTTCAGCGCCTTCTCGATGCGATATAACACTTCATCCAGTTCCCCATAGGATAAGTGCAGCAGCGATGAGCACGCCCAGATACCGTCATACACTTCCGATGCATCCAGCTCTTGGAACAGCTGGCATTTCACCGGAATCCCCGTGTACTCTGATGCCAACGCGCACAGTTCCGTGGAGCCGTCTATCGCGTCTACCCGATATCCATGCTCCAGGAAATATTTCGTATCCCTTCCGGAGCCGCAGCCCAGATCCAGGATCTTCGCCCCTGCAGGAAGCCCTTCTATAAATTCATCCTGCATTACATGAAAATCTACATTACGCGTGTTCTCCACAAAATCGGCGGCATTTTGATCATAATATTGAATTGTCTGATTCTTTTTACTTTTTTCGCTCATTTAAAAGTATCATAGCATATTTTCAGGAATACTGCAATCTATGTAAAATTGCTCCCTCTATTATATATATGACAATATGCGACAGAATCTTACAAACTTTTTTAATCTTTCAAGCAGCCAATTGGAACGATCTTGACTCCCATATCCGTTGTATATGCCATAGGTGCATTCGCACATATCACAATCAGTGCAGATGGCTCCCTATAGACAGCTCGTGGATGATCCACATTTTTGATGGCACTTTGATTATATTTTTGAATCACTTCTTTAAATTTTAAGAGAGATTTTTCAGCATCAGGTATCTTGTTGGCACCTGTCTTAATCTCAATAAGCGCATATCTTCCATCTTCCATTTGATATACAGCGTCAGCTTCCATCCCTGTATCATCTGTATAATGGAGTACTCGTGCATTATGATTTTCTGCATATACCAGCAGATCTCTTAAAACCAAATTTTCAAAAACATGACCAAATAAATCTAAATCATTGTAAAAATACTCCGGATTAATACCAAGAGCCGCTAATCCGATAGACGGATCAATAAAAATATGCTTTTTCGCTGTCCTTATTGCCGTTTTTGAACGAATCTGCGGTGTCCAGGCATCAATATCTTTTATAACAAATAAGCTTTCCAGCGCATCAATATATGATGCAAGTGTTATATCCGTTACATTTTGGGTTGCCTTAATATCGGCATAAATACTTGTTCTCTTTGCGGTAGTTGCCATATTTCTTGCATATGACCATAATAGTGCTCTTGTCCATTCGGGATTTCTCTTCACCCCATCAATAGCTGTAATATCCTTATGGATAATTTGCCTATAATAATCTTTTGCAATTTCCAATTTAGCGCTATCTTTTGATAATGCCAGACACCTCGGCCATCCACCTCGGCACACTGCAAAAAATAACTGTTCCAGATTTGTCTCCGACATAATTCCATCTATATCATAGTTTGGATCTTCCAGAATTTTTGCCAAAGATATTTTCCCATTTGACTCACCTGTTTCCCATAATGTCATGGGATACATTGTAATTTCCGTTATTCTTCCCGTTCCCGTATGGGGGGTATCTATCTTTTTGCTCGCCGAACCTGTCAGAAAATATTGTCCAACATTTTCCGGATGGTCGTCGCAATCTTTTCGGATAGTTCCCCATATTTTTACAGCATCCTGCCACTCGTCAAACAAAATCGGTTTCTCATTTTTTAAAAAAAGCTTGGGCGCCGTCTCTGCCACAGCAATGTATCCATCTCTTTTATCCTCATCCTGGAACTCAATAACCGTTTTGCAACGTTCCTTGGCAGTTCTCGTTTTACCACACCCTTTCGGACCAATAATGCTTACCGCATTAAACGCTTCTGTTTTTCTATCTATTTCATCGTCTACAACTCGCCTGATATATTCCATATGCTATACACTCCTTTTACTGCTAGTATAACATTTTTTAAATAATTTATTCAAGTTTGTTTTGTATTTTTCGGCAGTTTTATTTTGTATTTTTCGGCTATTTTGTTTTGTATTTTTCGGCAGTTTTATTTTGCTTTTTTCGAGTATTGTGTTTTACCAGTACTCCTCTCCCCAGTACCTCGCCAGCACGCTCTCCATATTCGCTCTGCCCACGGGGTTCGCGGTATGGATCTCCACGGGGTAGAAGACCGATCTCGATGCCGTTTCTCACATTTCATGAGCCATATTTTTGCATTTTTTCACATTTCATGAGCCATATTTTTGCATTTTATCACATTTTATGATCTTTTCTATTCAAACACCTTCGTCTCGCTGGGTGCATTCTCTTTCCCATTAAAATACGATGCCTGCTTCTAGTTTGACGCTTACTTCCCATCCATGTCTTCCACCAGATCTGTTAATATATTCTCCTGATACCCCGCCTTTTTCTTCTTCCTTACCTCTTCTGCCGTCTCACGGAGAATCGGATTCTCAACGGTCTCCAGCTTTTTCATAGAAATATTTCCAATCACTTCTTCTGAAAGACTTCTCTCATAATCTCTACGCGACATTCTCCACACACGGATCCGGTCACCGTATTTTCTCCAGAGTCTGTCGGCGATCCGGATTCCGTCCGGATCGATGTCTCCGCTATAATAGATTTCTGCCCCACTATCCAGTAGAAAAGGAATCAGCTTCACTGCAGCGCTCCGCAGCTGTCCTGAAGTACATAGTAATGTCACATTCTTTTGTTCCAGGTGCTTCAGCAGGTAGCTGAACACCATCTCATTTTCTACAATATAAACCCTATCTCCTGTCGGTTGTACCGCTGTCAGCTCCTGCAGATTTTCCATGGTAACCGCACAGGGCTCCTGTCTTCTGCAAAAGGCATCGTACGCCGGGTGCCAGTCACCGCCAATCTGTAATCGCAATCCATAGATATGCACGATAGAGGAAATATTATCCGGTACAATACCGTTGGATAGTAGTAATTCCCTCCACTGATGAGCGTTTTCCGGATAATCTGTCCTCGCAGCGTAGCACACTCCATGGACTAATAATTGCCCCGCAGTCGTTCCCTGATCAAAATAGTGAGGATTGCCGGATATCTCCGCGGAAAATACTGCCAGAGGATATTCCTCTTGCGTCTCTCGAATATCTTCCAGCAGAACAAGTGCTCTTCCTACGGTTTTCAACAGTTTTTCCGTCCGTTCTCTGTCTCTTCCGTATTCTCTGATCACTGTCTGATAGCCATACTTCTTTTTGGAATACATTTCCCGCAGCCAGGAGACAACAACTGAATCCGGACCGGCACCCTCTGCCAGACAGCCTTCCACCGTTTCAAATAATTCCGCCCTGCTACGCTCTTCCTCCATCCGCATCTTCTGCGTGGTTATCATTTTTCTGCCAAAATATGCTTCCAGAACCTCTTCGAAATTTACAGGAGCAAATTTTGTGGATTGCAGTCCTTTTTCAAATTCCGTAAAAGGAAAACGTATGGCATCTTCATAAAACGTCTTTCCGAGTATCCCGCCGATGGCTCTCCGTTCTTCTTCGGAAGTATGCTTCAGTGTAATGATTCCTTTTGCTCTTCCATAAGAATTCCATTTCTTTTCAAATTCCGAAAAGCACCTTCTGTACGCCGGATTTCCCTTAAAATATGCCGCACATGCTTCATTATTGTTCATCCAGAATCCTCTCATGTCCGTTCCATGTATACCGGATCACCGATACCACCTGGGAGTTCTCCGGGCGGTGCAGTTCCGCGATCCGAAGACCTTTGACCGTCTCAAAGCATCCCCACAGAGCCTGGGAATTCATGATATAATCAAAATCCAGCTTATGGACCAGTTCAAACATACTTTTGATATTCTTGTCATCGACACCGGCAAATGCCTCATCCAGTGCAATAATTCTGGGGTGATCTTTATTATCCGCCTTTTTATACTGTGCGTTTACTGCTCCGAACAGCGGCACATACATTGCCATTGCTTTTTCACCTCCACTGAACCGGTTAAACGCAGCATTGGTCAGTGGCTTCTTCGTCTCATCCCCGCGCCGGTAAAACATCTGGAATTCAAACCATTTCCGGTAATCCAGGGCATCTCTTACCAGCTCCATGTAATTGATGATCGTTCCCGTCTCTTCCAGTTTTGCCTTTTCTGCACGGATTTTGCTGCGGAAATGACCTGCTACCTTTTCAATATCATCCAGGGTAAGCAGCTCTCTGTCGCGCAAAAGGATCTGCTCCAGATCCGCCGTATCCAGTTCTTTGTCATTGTCAGCTTTGCAGGGCTTCCATTCCAGCGAAAAGCGAAGGCCCATAGAGGTATCGATCTCCTGCATGAGCTTCGACATGTCTTTTGCCCATTTTCTGCTCTCTGCTATGCGGTCCGTAAGCTGCTGGCTGATCGTCTGGGACAGGATATCTTCGAAAAGCTCCCGGTCCTTTTTCTGTATCAGCAGTTCCGTCTCTTCGATGGCGGTCTTCAGGATATTGTAAAATTCCTCCAGATATACTTTCTTGCCATTCCAGACAGAGAGAATACGATATCGCTTACGTATAGCTCCCACAATTTCTGTATCACCAAAGCACTCTTCTATGGACGTTCCATAGCTTGCAAGGCTTCCATTATGTTTATGATATTTATCATGCAAAGACTGAAGCATATCAACAGACTCTCTATTCTTATCACTGTCACTTACTAATTTCACTGCCTCTTCGGCACATTCACAGACCGTGCGGCCTTCCCGGTTCAAAATCAGTCTCAGATCCAGTTCCTCTTCAAAATAGCTTCTGAGTGCCGTTTCCTCCATAATCAATCCCTGCAGTTTTGCTTTTTGTTCCGGAAGGTCTTTCAGCAAGCCCTGCAACATTCCTTCACGTTTCGCCATCTCTTTTTCCAAATCATTTATTTTTTTACTGATCTGTTCCAGTTCTTCCTTCACCTGTTTCAGCCGGTTTGCCTTTTCCAGCAGTTCCGGACTCCTCAGATACTCTTCCAGCTGGCGGATCTGAATCTCGCAGGCCTTTGCACGGGTACTGTAAGTTCTTTTTTCCGTATAGGCTTCCTCCAGATCATCGTTGTATTGGTCTATCCGTTCTTTTTTATCCAGACAACTGATCTGCTCCGTCTGCATATGGAGTAGTTCACGTCTTATACTTTGCCATATCCTTCCGTATTCTTCCGCTGCGCCGCAGGCTTCCTCATAAGCCTCTGCCGTTCTTCCATAGGGCAGCATTTTACAAAGCTTCAATACTTCCTGATATTGCCGGTTCTTCTGTTCGGAAAGCCTATGCTCCTGAGCCTGCTGTTTCAGATATTCATTCTCCAATGTCTCCAGAATACGTTCCAGCTCTCTTTTCTCCGACAATGCGATCTGAATCTCTGAAAAATCAGGAATCTCCTGATATTCCGCCTGTAATCTGTCCATCCGTTCCTGTAATTGCGTAATTGCAGCATCCCATTCTGCTATGGTTTTGCTGATGCTTTCTATCTGTTCCTGCAGTTCCCGGATTTTTTGTTCTTTTCTCCGTTTTCTTGCGAGATATCCTACATATTCTGCTGCCTGCTTATGCGCTTTACCGACTAAGATTCCCTGCCGGAAGCTGCCGTCTGCACCGAAACAGATTCCCTGTGTCGTCCCTTCTTCGTCATAAATGTTACTGAGGATTTCCAATACCGGAGTTCTCAATTCCTGCGGCAGATCATCACTTACTGTCAATCCAAAAAAGCGGCTGTTGCCCTGTCCGTCTGTCTGCAGAACCGCATCCAGAAATTCCGGATGCTCCGCTCTTATTTTCGCAAAATCTTCCCTCGTCACCACCAGCGCATCCAGCATTCCGGACATCTGTAATTGTGCCTCCAGCCTTGCACAGGCTGCCTCATCCAGCTCCTTTGCGAACTCTACCGTTCTGTAAAACGGAATGGCTGTGATTCCCGCCTGTGCCAGGGATGCCCTGGATTTTTCGACTGCCTCATCCCGTTCCGGCTCCAGTTCCCGCTGCTCCTGCACCTTCTTCAGCTGTTCCCGGACATCTTTTAGAAGTTCTACCTGAATCTCCCTCTGATACTGTTTCTCATTCTTTTCGTCTGTAAGCTGCTGACGCTGTCTTTCATAATCTGCACGGAAATCCCTCTGTATCTCCACGCCATCCGCTACGGTCTCGTATTGTCTTGCTTTCTGTTCCGCCTGTAGGAGGATCTCACGTTCCGGATGCCATTCCCCGGAGGTCTCCGCTCTGCGAAAGACTTCCGTGATCCATGCATCGATTCTGTCCGACACCTGTTCTTCTGCCATCTCCAGCCGTTGTTCTTCCTCCGCTTTTTTCTTCTTCGTCTCTTCCAGAAGACTGGCGGCTTCCTCGTACTGTCCTAATATCAGCTCATATTGTCCGAGAGCTGTCCTTCCTGATGTCAGTTGATTTTTCCATATTTGCAGCTGCTCTGCAATCTCATCTCCTTCTTCGTATTCTTCCAGGCTGATTTTCTCTTTCGCCTTCTCATGATGTTCCCATTGCAGGATTTCCTGCTGTTCCTCCAGTTCTTCCCGCTTTTCCTTCAAGGTATCCCGGCGGAGTTCCATCTGTTCCTCCAGCTTTTTCAGAGTCATCTCTTCATCCCGGATCCGTTCCCTGCCATCCTCGATCTTTTTCTCCCAGCGTTGTTCTCCATCCGCAGCCTCCTGATACTCTGCCCTGAATTTCTCCAGCTTGCGGTCTGCATCCTCGAGTTCCGGATCCAGAAGCGCATTGTGCTCCGTTTCTTTCAGCTTTTTCTCTGCCGTAAGTCTCTCCGTATCCTGTGCTGCCCGGCTCTGTTTTTCCTGTGCCTCACGCTGCAGCTGTTCCTTCCCCTCCAGTATTCCCTGTTCTCTCTCCACTTCCTGCTTCTTGTTCAGGTAACCCTGAGCCTTTTTTGCCAGCATATACTGGTTGTAACGGGTATATTCATTGCGGATGATCTTCACATCATCGAAAGCACGGTTGAGCATCTCCAGACTATCCTGGATCTCATCCATCTTTTCCATCGCATCTACCATAGGGCGCAGATCCTCATCCGTCAAAGTCTGGAGGGAATCATTCAGAATATCATATACTTTGGTGGGTTTAAACTCTTTGGAAAGTTTGGGGGCCCGCACCTTCACCAACAGTTTGATGAATTGTTCATACTGTTCTTCCTTACGGAAACCGAAAATATACTGGTTGACATGCTTCTTGTATTCCGACGGACTGTCTGTGAAAAAATTGTCTTCGCCCAGTTCTGCCTTCATCTCCCTCTTGTCCCGGGGAATTTTGTTGGATCCCACTTCCTTATACAGCCACAGATCATATCCCACTCTGCGCCCGTCCAGGAGCACAAAGCCCCAAAAATCCATCGGTTTCCCGCGTTTAGCTTTTTGTCCGATTCCAATGGTGCGATACGCTCCGGAGTCCTCTTTCCAAAATTCCAGGAACAGATAACCGGTAGACTCCTCCTTGCCCTCTTCTCCCAGAAAATAGTATTCCATCCGGCGGTCACTGGAACCAAACGGATCCAGTCGGCTGGGAGTACGGTCTCCGTCCAGTACAAACGGAATAAAGCTCTGTGTCGTGATGGATTTTCCGGAGCCGTTCTGTCCGCGCAGAAGCAGTTTCCCATCCTCGAATTCAAAGTCCTCTTCGTCATATAACCAGAAATTCACAAACCCGATCCGGTTCATTTTCCAACGTTCGTTCATTCTTCTCCGTCTCCTTTGTAATCGGAAGGATACTGTCCTGCCAGCCTGCCCACCGCAGGCAATACAATGATCTGTTCTTCCTTGCTGCGCACCATCATCCAGTCCGTCATATACTTTAAAATGGTTTCCACAAGCCCGTCCTCGTCCATTTCGCAATATTCCTTGCTCCATGCATTCTTCCACTTGTTTCTACAGCTTGTGATAATCCGGGAAAATTCCTGCTTTGTCATGGCAATGCATTCATCCTCCTGTAATTCCAGTTGTCCTTCTGCCAGCTGCCTCTGTATCTCTGCACATACGATCAGGACGCTTTCCGAAATCTGGGCATCCCTCGGGTGCACGTTTCCGTAGCAGTCATCTGTATCCAGTGTAAGAAATGCCGCATTACGATAGATATCCAGATTACCACCCAAATTTTCCCGCAAATATCTGCCGACCCATTGTCTCTGATTTTTCAAATATAAGGCATCAGCGTCCTCTGTACTGTCCCAGTAAAGTGCCGGACAGACTGCCAGCTGCCTGTATACCCGGTTAATACGCCGCGATCCTCTGTTTTCTTCAAATTCCTCAAAATCTGTCTTTTCAAAATCCTTCCAGGATTCATATCCGGAAATATCCATCGTAAAGCTGCTGGTAAAATATTTCGAATAGCCTGTATTTTCATACAGTACTTCCTGCCCGGCTTCCTGGCTGAAGGATTCACTTTTTCCTTCATACACCCTGAGCATCTGCAGCCGTTCCATATACTGCAATACCCGAACCAGTGATTTTCTCTGTGTAAAGGACGTCCAGTCTACCGGCATGTAATTTTTCAGCTGTGTCTCCACATAGTCGATCAGTTCCGACAGCAAAAACTGCCTGCCCTCCTCGGCATCCTCCAGATACATCAACACCACACATAGTATGCAGTAATCCCGAATGTCCGTAAATTCGCTGATTCCCATAAATGCTTCTGCATGCGCCGGTCTCTTCTCCAGCTTTAACAGCTTCTCTGTATGTATCAGCTTCCATCCCAGTTGTTCTCTGATAAAACGTTGAAAGTTCGGAATATCCCGTTTTACTTTATAGAAAGTCTCCTTGTCACTGTCCCGGCAGATCCAGAATTTTTCCATTAAGGTTCTGATTTCATTCATATTTATTTAAACTCCAATGTATAATCCGGCATTTTCAGATCGCCGTCTTCGCATTTCAGTACACAGCTGCCTTCCTTTTTCCTCAGTTGATACTCCTGTCCGTATTCCGTCCGTCCCATCTTCTCCGAGCTCATATTGGCCTGTGCGATCCACTGCAGGAAAATAGCCCGTGTGTCTTCGGAAACCACTTCGTCAATCTCCGCAAACCGGATCTTCTGCTCCCTGATATACCGGAGTACCACTTCCTTCTGCTTCTGCGCCTGTCGCAGGTAGCTTTCCCGCTGTGCCATTTTTTCCAACGATTTATCAGCAAAACCTGTTCTGTCCTTTCTCTCACGATACCCTCTCGTGTGAGGCTTCAGCAAAAACAATGCCGGCTCTTCCTGATAAACACTGTTATTAATACCATCCTCGTCTCTCGGAATATTAGTCTTATAATGCTCGATCTGCTGCACTCCGAAGACATGGGCTGACAGTTTATGGGCTTCCTCCAGATCCTCACATTTCAAGAACAATTCCAGAAATTTTTTATAATCATCCTTTCGGCTGATGCCCCAGTTCTGGACCTGTACGATCAGGGCTGCATTTTGAATAATATTGCGTATAATATCACTGGTGATCTTCAATACTTTTTTAGCTTCGCATTCCTGTCCCTGTCCGTCCACGAACCAGTTTTTCAGGGAATACCATTTTCCGTATACATTTTCCCGGATGCTTGGCTCAGCATTTCCATGTATTTCCAACAGTGCATGGGGAATCTCCAGTTCACTCGCCACAACCCGATCCAGAATCGTATTCTCCATGCGCTCCGTATTCTTTTCCAGCAGCTGTTCCATCCGTTTGGAGTGCCGCTGCAATTCCTGCACAAATTCATTCAGGTATTTGATAAATTTGTCCTTATGAACCATGAATTCCACTGATTTCATCAGTTTTTCCGTTTTCCCGGAGTAAAAGTCCCGCAGATAATCCTGATAGTTCTGGTTGAGCCGTTTAAAATCCTCCTGCAGCGTCTGCCACCATTCGTTCACCATCCGAAGCTCTGCATTCTCTATGTTCTCCGCCTCATCCAGACTTCTCTCCAGACGGACAAAAAAGTTGGTCGACAGATTTCCCGATTCCAAAAATAAATTTTCCAAACGTACCGTCAGACGCTCGATCTCCACAGCATATTCCGACATCGTATAGCGGTATTGCTTATTTTTATAATCGGCTATTGTGTACACTTTGCCCGGATCCTGTATCGGTGTAAGATTTTTCCACTTAACAAGCGCTTCCAGATCCTGAACCAGCTGCTCCATGGAATACGCTTCGAATGCTTCATCCTCTTTTAAGAGCCTGTAAATATCTTCTTTATACAGCTGAAAATGCATCTTTTCGTATTCCCGGTAAAAGCATCTCATAATTTTCCGGTATACCGGTGCATTCTGTACCGACAAGTAGGAAGTTTCGTTGATCTGTTCAAAATGTTCCATCCGTTTTTCCTCTCTCAGGCATCTTATTAAATATGATTATCTATATTTTGTGTCCAATTTTCAGTACTTAATTTATCCATTTCCATTCCTGCAGGCTGTCGATCTCGGTCCCGCAATATTCACACACGCCTTTGGTCACATCGATATTGGCATCGCATTTGGGGCATTTGATCACGTGGATCCCGCTGTCCAGGGTCATGACTCTGTCATTGTGGCTGAGGGAGAAGGTATCCTTCTGATATGCGGATGTGATCCGACCACCTCGCAGATACACCAGTCTGACCTGTAACTCCACATCCACGCACAGTATGCCATTCTCCACATGCTCCTGCAGACCGGTGTAGTCCATAATGTCGTAATCAATGACATCCGGCCGGGAATAGTAGCGTCTGCCGGCTTCGTAGTTCAGGTTATTATAGAACCGTTTTTTGTCGATGCCGGTGGCGGTCCAGAATTCCTGCTGCCGACGGTTCTGTTTTTCTTTGTATCGTCTGACAGGCCCCAATACCGCATAAGCATCGCACAGGTAGAAAAAGTAATAGAGGATCATAGCCAGGATTGTGCTGTAGATGAAAATCTTGCCCACATCATAGCCATTGAAGGTCCTGGAGGTATTTA
>OGMP01001198.1_pt1 | contig 21580 bp, 23 predicted proteins | sample 1573261 | NCBI WGS metagenome assembly OGMP01 (sample SAMEA2581878, study PRJEB24529) | metagenome | biome: Human gut stool | place: China | collected 2011 | reverse complement strand
TGGACGAGTACTGGATGGACCACATCGACGCCATGGACGACCTGAAGCAGGGCATTCACCTGCGGGCTTACGCCCAGCGTGACCCGGTGGTGGAATTCCGTTTGCAGAGCTATGATATGTTTGACGAGATGACCGCCGCCATTCGGGAGAACACCGTGCGTATGCTGCTGACCCTGGTGCCCCGTCGCCGGGAAGATGTAGAGCGCAAGGCCGTGGCTAAAGTCACTGCCACCTCTGCCGGTGGGGACGATACCGCCACCCACACCACCGTGCGTAAGGGCAAGAAGGTAGGCCCCAACGATCCCTGCCCCTGCGGCAGCGGCAAGAAGTACAAAAAGTGCTGCGGCGCTCCGGGTAAAGAAAAGCCCACCCAGGAATAATACCTAAATCACAAACCGGCCGAGACCATCAGGTCCCGACCGGTTTTTTGTTGCTTTTATTGGTCTATATAATCGTAGGGGCGGCAATTTTCGCCCGTTGATCTCTCTGCGGTTGCGCTCATATACAGCCTGTTACCTTATTCAAAGTTCTTTTTCGCAAAAATCAGCCGCAGCAAGCACCGACTTACCGGTCCGGCTGCAAAACGCCGCTTTTCAGCGCTACATTATACACTTCCATTCCGTAGGCCATGGTTACGGACATCAAAATTCCAAACACCAAACCCTGTCCCTTTGTTTTTGGCATAAATCATTACCTCCTTTGCCAAAATCGGCAAACAAAAAAAGCGCAAGTCCGATCCGGACTTACGCTTTTTTGCTACTCGATGGTGCTGATTTTAGCAAATTCAATCGCCCTTGTCAAGAATGAACTTTGACAAAGAAAAAGGAAACACCTGCACCAAACGGAACAGGCGTTCTCTCTTATATGATATGTATAGACTTACTGCTTGGCACCGTTATCAAACATCTCCAGTGCCTTTACGCTGACGGCAAAGCAACCGGCCAGACCCTCTTTGTTCATATTGTCGTAGGTGTCCCGGCGGGTGTGGTAATAGTCCTCCAGCTTGTGGTTCAGACCGGTTACGCCGGTGGCACGGAACCCGGCCTGGGCAAAGGCCGCAGAGTCGGTAGCGCCGCCCAGCGGGGGCACCCAGCCCTTCTTACAGGGCACATTGATGGCGGCAGCGGCCTCCATAAACAGGTCGGACACATCTTTATCTGCCTTCACGGTGCCGTTCAGATCCCGATAATTGGTCATCAGGAACTTGGGGTCGTGAATGGTGTCGTAAGAGAAAATGAAGGTGGGCACATCGTCAAACTCGCCCTTGTGCTGCTCACACCATGCCTTAGCGCCCCGCAGACCGGCCTCCTCGGAGCCGGACAGGATCACGCCCACTTCCGTGTTCTCCAGGGTAATACCGGCGTCCTGCAACGCCTTCATCACAGCAATGCCCATATAGCAGCCGGACAGGTTATCGTTGGCGCCGTCTACAACGCGGTTCTTGTTCCACATCCAGTACAGTCCCACTAAGAACGGCACAAACAGCAACCCCCACATAGCCGCCTTAAACAGGCCGGAATGGGGATCAATGGCAGAGAAGGTCAGACCGTTCTTTGCCATATACATAATGGACAGCACCAAATAGTACACAGCGCCTACGCCGCAGATGATGGCGTGGCCCTCAAAGCCAACGCCGCCCAGCTTGTAGTTCACCGGCCACTCCCAGGCCGCGTCCGGGTGACCGTTAAAGAAAATGCGGCGCTTCACTTCGCCGGTGCACTGCTTCACAGCCGTTACATTATGGCCGGTCTTTTCCGGGAAGCAGCCGTCAATCAGCTTTTTGTACAGACCAAACTGCATAAATACAATGAACAAACCCACAACAATCAGCACCGCAGACAACAGTGGGCAGAAGAAAAAGCAAGCAATGGCCGCCAACACAAAGGTGATGGTAAAGTAAATCCAACCAAAGAACGAGCCGGGGTTCTCCTTAAAGGACTCCACATCTGCCCGCTGGCAGCCGCAGTCTTTCTTCAGCACCTGGGCCATGTATTCACAGGCCTGTTGCTCACCCTTAGAGCCGGGCTCGCGCTTTTCAAAATCCCGGCAAATGTGGGTGATCTCATCCACCATGTAGTCCGCATAGTGGTCTTTTTGATCAATAATGTGTTTCAAATCCATAAAAATACCCCTTTCCTATGGCTCATCGGTCCACAGCGGCACGCCGCTACCCTCTCCCAAAGGCAGCCTATCCTGCACAGCAAAATTTATGCAGCGACAGGCATACAAAGACCAATTCGCCCTCGTACAATACGATACTTTAACTTTACCATAGGAACGATGTCTATTTTTGTCTGTTTTGTTAATAAATTATTAACAAAATGTAAATACACGATTACAGTTGCTTTTGTTCCGCCACGCCTTTGCGAATGACCCGATGAAGGGAGGTGAAATACAGCACCACTGCCAGCAGACAGGTGAGCACATCTGCCACCGGCTGGGTAACAATCACGCCATCATAGCCCCAAATGCTGCTCAGTGCCCAAATTACAAGACCGTAGATCACGCCCTGACCGCTGATGGACAGCACGAAGGCGCCCACCGCCTTGCCGGTGGCCTGGAAAACACAGGTGGTCACCAGGGTAAAGGCATAAAATGCGGTGCCCAGCAACAACCGCCGCAGCATGGCAACCCCCAGGTCGTACACGCTGCCGTCCTGCATAAACAGGCGAATCAGCAGCGGCGCAGCTGCAAAGACAATCACAGTGAGCACCAGACCCAGTCCAATCGTAAACTGGTAAGAGAAGCGCAGCACCTGGCGCAACCGCCGGTAATTCTGGGCGCCATAATTGTAACCGATCAGCGGCTGCACCCCAAAAGCAAAGCCGATGAGCACCAGCACGGCGATCATACTCACCTTCAGCGCAATGCCCATGGCCGCCACCTTGTCTGTACCGTAAGGCACCAAAAACCGGTTGGTGATCAGCACACAAAAGCTCTGGGCAATATTGGTAATGGAAGCCGGAATACCGATGGCAAACACCTGACCCACCTCCCGGCGGCTCACTCGCAGCAGCCGAATATCCACAGACAAATGACGGCTGCGCCGTAGCAGGAACCACACATAGTACAGATCCGTAAACACATAGCCGATCACCGTGGCAATGGCCGCACCGGCAGCTCCCAGCTTGCAGCCGAAAATCAGCACCGGGTCCAGTACAATATTCACCACCGCACCTAAAATGGAGCCGATCATGGACGCATTGGCAAACCCCTCCGTGCGCAGCTGATTGCAGGGAGTAAAGGACAAAATGATAAACGGCGCGCCGACGGCGATCCAGGTATAATAATCCCTAGCGTACTGCACCGTGTCTGCCTGGGCGCCCAGCACCGTCAGCAGCGGCGTGCGCAAAAGCAACAGCAGCGCCGTAATGCCCACGCCGGTAAACAACGCACCATAAAAGCAAAACACACTCAGTCGCTTGCCGTCCTGGTCCCGCTTTTGGCCAAACAAGCGGGAGATAAAGGAACTGCCACCCAGGCCGAAAATATCGCCCACGGCGATCATCAGGGTAAACACCGGCGAACCCAGCGCCACACCGGCCACCAGGTGGGCATTGCCGGTTTTGGCGATAAAATAGGTATCGACCATATTGTACACCAGCGACACCACCATACTCAGCACCACCGGCAGCGCCAGCTTAAAGAAAGCCTTACGCACCGGCATTTGCTCAAACAGGGCGTTCTTTTGCTCCATATCCGCGTCTCCTTTTATTTATTACTATATTATACATAACATCCGTTTGTCCGGGTATGGTAGCACACCGGGCAGCCAATGTCAACCCCGCTCCAACTGTATACGGAATTTTTCTGTATTTTGTATATTGAAAAGAGGACACTCTGGCTGTAAAATAGACGCATCTTACAAGAAAAGGAGACTTTGTATGCAACAGTCTAAAAAAGTCAATGTCCGTTACATCACCTTTACCGCCGTGATGGCCGCACTGGTGTTTGTATTCACATTCACCTTCAAGATCCCCCTGGGTACCGGCTACACCCACCTGGGCGATATGATGATCTTCCTGGCCGCCTGGCTGCTGGGCGGCAAAAAGGCAGCCCCCGCTGCCGGACTGGGCGCCTGCCTGGCTGATCTGGCTCTGGGCTATGCCGCCTGGATGGCTCCCACCTTTATCATCAAGTTCCTGACCGTGGCTATCTGCTGCCTGATCGCAGAGAAAGCCATGCACCGCAGCCTGCTGGGCTACGGCGTAGGTGCCGTTGCGGGCGGTGCGTTCCAGATCGGCGCATACACCTTGGCAAAGGTGCTGATGTATGACAAGACCTACGCACTGACCACCCTGCCGGAGCTGGCCATCCAGACCGCCGTAGGCATTGCGGTTGCCGGTGTACTGGTCGTGATTTTAACCAAGAGCGGCGCAGGTGCCAAATTGCAGCGTATGGCCGGCGGCGCAGGTAAGGAGGCCAAAGCGGCATGAAAAAAATAGACGCACATTCTCATATCGGTTCCTTTGGCGGCTGGGCCGGTGTGGCCTTTACCGCAGAGAAGCTGCTGGAACAAATGGACGAGTACGAAATTGAAAAAACCTTTCTCACCGGCGCGTCCTTCCGGGACAACGACACGGTGGCCAAGGCGTTCCACAAATACCCGGACAAGATCGTGCCCTTTGTATGGGTCAATCCCCTGCTGGACAATGTACCGGAGAAGCTGCACCACTATGTGTGCGACGAGGGCTTTATGGGCATTAAAATGCAGCCCTTGTTTGACAGCTTTGTGGCCGACGACCCGGTGGTGTATCCGGTAATGGACTTTGCCCGGGAGCACAAGATCCCGGTGTTTATTCACTGCGGGCACCCGCCCTATTCTCTGCCTTGGAGCATTGCCCTGCTGGCCGAGCAATACCCGGATGTACCGGTAACCATGATCCACATGGGTCACGGCCATGGGGTGTACATCGACGCCTCCATTAAGATGGCCAAACGCTATCCCAACCTGTATCTGGAAATGAGTGGTATGCCCATGGGCTGCAAGATTGCCGAGGCCTACAAGACCGTAGGCACCGATCGCATTATGTTCGGCATTGACTCCCCCTTCCATCACCCCTCGGTGGAGATCCAAAAGGTGCTGACCAGCGGCCTGACGGAGAAGGAGCAGGAGGATGTATTCTACAACAACGCCAAAAAACTGCTGAAGCTGTAAAACCATAGAAAACGGCGGTGCTCATGGGAGCGCCGCTTTTCTTTTTCACCGCCTTTCCCTTGCATAAAACGGACTTTATGCTATAATATAAATGAGGTGTAATTTTATGGCAATGAAAGAAATTGATATTCGCGAAGTAAAAGAGAATCTGGTCCACCTGCTGGCTGACGAATGGGCGCTGGTCACCGCCGGGCGCGGCGATGAGCTGGGCACCATGACCGTCAGCTGGGGCGGTATCGGCGAGCTGTGGGGCAAGGATATGGCCACCATTTATATTCGACCCCAGCGCTATACAAAGAAGTTTTTGGACGAGAATAACTACTTTACCCTGAGTTTTTACCCGGAGCAGTACAAGGACGCTCTGCGTCTGTGCGGCAGCAAAAGCGGGCGGGAGATCAACAAGGTAGAGGCCACCGGCCTGACCCCCTGCTACTACGAAAAAGCCCCTTACTTTGAGGAGGCCAAGCTGGTGCTGGTGTGCCGCAAAGTGGCGGTCAGCGCGTTTGAGCCGTCCCAGTTCCTGGACTCCGGCATTATGCAGAACTATGCGCAAAACGATTTTCACGCCATTTATTACGGCGCGATCGAAAAGGTATTGATTTCAGAGTAGATCTGTGCTATACTGTAATGCACAAAAGGCAGAGCACTGCCCATAGTTTATAATGTAGCGTATGGGCCCTGTGCGACGGGATGCTACGAACCTTGTCAGGCGGGGAACCGAGCAGCAATAAGTGGATGTTTCTGTGCGCCGCAGACCAGTCTGTACGTTACATTATACCCTATGGCGGCTCTGCCTTTTTCATTATTCAGGAGGTCCCTATGTACCAGGTTTTATATCGTAAATACCGCCCGCGGGTCTTTGCCGATGTGTACGGCCAGGACCATGTGACCTCCACGCTGAAAAACGAGATCAAAGAGGGTCGCATTTCCCACGCCTATCTGTTTACCGGCTCCCGCGGCACCGGCAAGACCACCTGCGCCAAAATCTTGGCCAAGGCGGTGAACTGCCCCAACGCTGTGGACGGCGAGCCTTGCAACGCATGCGAGATCTGTAAAGGGCTGGACAGCGGCACCATCTACGATGTGGTAGAGATCGACGCCGCCTCCAACAACGGCGTAGACAATATCCGCGACCTGCGGGAGGAGGTCAACTACACCCCCACCCGCGGCAAGTACCGGGTCTACATTATCGACGAGGTGCACATGCTCTCCACCGGGGCATTCAACGCCCTGCTCAAGACGCTGGAGGAGCCGCCTGCTCATGTGATCTTTATTTTAGCCACCACAGAAGTGCACAAGCTGCCTGCCACCATTCTCAGCCGGTGCCAGCGCTTTGACTTTAAGCGTATTCAACCGGAGACTATGGCGGTGCGCTTGCAGCAAGTGGCCGGACTGGAGGGCATGGAACTGGCGCCGGATGCCGCCCCCCTGATCGCCCGCATTGCAGACGGTGCCCTGCGAGACGGCCTGTCCATTTTAGATCAATGCGCCGGGCGCAGCAAGCAGATCACTGCCCAGCTGGTCAGCGAAGTAGCCGGTTTGGCCGGGCGCGAGGCGCTCTATCGCCTGTCGGACGCCGTACTGGCCCGGGACAGCAGCGCCGCTGTGGAGGAGCTGGCTCAGCTGCATGAGAACAGCTACGATATGGAACGGCTGTGCGTGGAGATGATCAATCACTTCCGCAACTTTATGATGGTCAAAACGGTGAAGAAAAGCCGCGAGCTGATTATCTGCACCGATGACGAATACAAGCATATTAAGGAGAGTGCCGGGCAGTTTACCCTGGCCCAAATTCTCCGTGGGCTGGACCTGTTCCAGTCTACTTTGGTAAAGATCAAGGGCGGTGCCACGCCGCGGATTGAGATGGAAATGGCCTTTGTCCGCCTGTGCGAGCCCAAGTTGGAGACAGACCCAGACGCTATCAACCAGCGCCTGTCCGCTCTGGAGCGAGCGGTGCAAAACGGCGTGCCTGCCGCACCGGTCAAGACCGTGCAGTCCCCCGCTCCGACGGCGCGCCCTGCACCGGCACAACCGACTGTGCCACCCACCCCGCAGCCTGCGCCCACATCGGAAGCACCCGCGCCGGAGCCTGTACCTGCAACTTCTGCGGAACCTGTATCTGCACCTGTTCCGGAGCCTGCACCTGTACAGCCTGAACCGCCTGTCCCTCCGGAACCGGCAGCCACGGCGCCTTCCCCCGCCCCCGCAGCGGACAGCGAGCAACAACTGTTTATGCAGTGGGCGGATTTGATGGAAATTCTACACCGCACAGACATTGCCCTGTTTGGCGTGCTCAGTGGCTCCCAGGGTTACACCCGAGGCGAGTTTTTCCTGATTGACAGTCCCAATCCCACCATCAAGGAGTTCATCAAGATCTCCACCCACGCCAAGGCCATTCGCGCGGCTCTCCACGAGCTCACCGGCCACAACTACAAGCTGGGCTTGTTTAAGAAAAAATCCACCGAGCAAGCGCCCCGGCGGGACCCGTTAGAGGACCTGCTGAGCAAAGCACGGGAAAATCATATTCAAATCGAAGAACATTAAAGGAGCATACTATGAAAGCAAGACTTCCCCAGGGTATGGGCGGCGGACCGCAAAACATGCAGTCCATGCTGCGCCAGGCCCAGAAGATGCAAGAGAACATTGAGGCCAAAAAGGCCGAACTGGAGGAGAAAGAATATGTGGTCTCTTCCGGCGGCGGCATGGTGGAAGTAACCGCCAACGGCAAGCACGAGATCAAAGCCATCGGCATCAACCCGGAAGTGGTAGACCCGGAGGATGTGGAAATGCTGGAGGATATGCTGCTGGCAGCCATTAACGAGGCCATGCGCAAGATCGACGAGGACTCGGAAAAAGAGCTGTCTGCTGTTACCGGCGGGCTGAACATTCCCGGCCTTTAATCGGTAAGCGGGATGCGATATAATTTAGCCGCACTGCAAAATCTGGTAGACCAATTTGAGCGTATGCAGGGCATTGGTCACAAGACTGCCCAACGCATGGCGTTCTATGTGCTGGGTTTGTCAGACGAAGAAACCCGGGCTTTTACCGACGCCATTACCGAAGCCCATACCAAGATCCACCAGTGCAAGATCTGCTGCAATCTGGCAGAGGAGGAGCTTTGCCCCATCTGCAAAAACCCGGCCCGGGACAAAAGCGTAGTCTGCGTGGTGGAGGATCCGCGGGATGTGGCCGCCATTGAGCGCACCCACGAGTATAACGGCACCTACCATGTACTCCACGGCGCCATCTCGCCTATGGACAATATCGGCCCGGACCAGATCCGCATTAAGGAACTGCTGGCGCGACTGAACGACGGCACGGTGGAGGAGGTCATTATGGCCACCAATCCTACCGTAGAGGGCGAGGCCACCGCTATGTATATCAGCCGGCTGCTGAAGCCCATGGGCATTACTGTCAGCCGCCTGGCCTACGGCGTTCCGGTGGGCGCAGATTTGGAGTATGCCGACGAGGTCACCCTGTCCAGAGCCCTGGAGGGGCGCAGCCTGATTTAACAAAAACAGAAAGGAGTGGGCGCTTTGGGAGAAGCAAAGCAAGTAATTGCCCGCAACAAAAAAGCGTTCCACGACTATTTTGTGCTGGACACCTACGAGGCGGGACTGGAGCTTTTCGGCACGGAGATTAAGTCCATTCGCCAGGGCAAAGTGAATTTGAAAGACAGCTGGTGCAGCATTGACGAGGGCCAAATGTACGCCGTAGGGGTGCATATTTCCCCTTACGACCACGGCAATATTTTCAACCGGGACCCTATGCGCCGTAAGCGGCTGCTGCTGCATAAGAAAGAGATCCTCCGCCTGGCTGCAGACAGCCAACAGCAGGGGCTGTCTGTCATTCCCTTGCAGCTGTATATTATCAAGGGCCGCGCCAAATTGGAGATCGGCCTGTGCAAGGGTAAAAAGCTCTATGATAAGCGGGCAGTGGCTGCCAAAAAGGCCTCTCAACGAGACATTGACCGTGCACTGAAGGATCGGCAGCGGGACTAACCGCACCAAAATATAGATAAAAATGGGGATGAAAGGATTTCGACGGGTATAAAGAAGCACCGTAAGCGCATAGCGGAGTTGCACCGCTTAAAAAGTAACACCTTAAATTGAACTGACAATCATAAAACAGTAGCTCTGGCTGCTTAATTGCAGCCAGCGTTCTCGCTCTGAGGGCCACGGCAGGGATGAGAGCGTCGTTTAGTGGCGAACTTGCACGGAGGAGCGTTCCGGCCCCCGTCAGGAATTAGGAACTACCGTAGCGCCCAGTCTGTTTGCCGGCGAAGCGTGAGGGGAACCCCCAGCGACAAACTATATGCGTAGAAAGCGTTGCAGGCGTATATTCGGACGCGGTTTCGATTACCGCCATCTCCACCAAATGTGTATTGGACGAACACCTACTTTTTCAGCGGCGGCTTCGCCGTCAAGGTGATGCTCTGATACGAAGCAGAAACCCGCCATCTTAGATTAAGTTCTAAGGTGGCGGGTTTACTACTTTATAAACTTGCATTGATTCAAACACCATATGATGATATAATAAATCATAGACAGGAGAAATACTTATGGGAACTATGATTACATTAGGTGTCGGGAAGTTAGAAATCAATTGGGGTAAAAATGATATGTTTGATAACTTCTGTGATTTGTTTCAACCTGAAGATTGGAAAGACATCAAATACTACTATGCTGATAATATAGTAGAAATAAAAAAAGGTTACTCACGTAATCTGTCTTTGGTTAAACCAAGATTAGATTTGCTAGGATATACCTTAAATAATATTAAAAGCATATATGATGGCGTATATAGCGAATACTGCGAAGGTATGGGCGAATATGCCGAAGAAGTGCTTACTTTTGAAGAGTATTTTAACGTGTTTTCAAGAATTGACTTATCAAAAGTCAACACATTAACTGAATACGATGATTGGGATTTCGGAGAGTATGCTACCAAATGCATTTTTGAAGATGCCGAGATTCAAAGGTTGTTAAAGAGATATAGCGATGGACGTGGTGGCGAATTTTATGAAAATCTTCCACCAAGATTACTTATTAGAGTATTGTGTGAAAACCCAACAGCAAAGAATCTACCTCTGCAATGGTATATGCTTGACCATTTGGAGAGTGGATGGGCTAAAGAGGAAGATTTAGCTCCGCATTTAGAGGATAAAGATAAAATATTGATTGTAACTGAAGGAAAAACCGATACTTTTATTTTGCAGACTTCAATTAACACTTTATTCCCTGAAGTATCGGACTTTTTCTACTTTATTGATATGCAAGATAACTATCCTTTTACCGGGACAGGAAATCTCTACAATTTTGCATCAGGTTTAACAAAAATTAAGATCCAAAACAAGACTATTATTGTTTTTGATAATGATGAAGCAGGCATATTCTCTTATAAAAAATGCAAAGAAAAATTAGTGTCAATTCCAAATCTAAAATTTTATCATTTGCCTGATTTGCCAGAATTCAAGAATTTCCTTACCATTGGACCGAGTGGCGATGCTTATCAGGATATAAACGGAAAAGCCGTTTCAATAGAATGTTTTTTGGATTTGTCTTTTGAATCAAAAAGGACTCCACAAGTTAGATGGACAATATATAACGATAAAAGCAATCAATATCAAGGAGCTTTAATAGCCAAAGATGAGTACACACGTATTTTCAAAAAGTCATTACTTGAAAAGAATTATAACAAAGATAAATTATTCTTCCTTATAAATGATTTAATTCGTTTTTGGTGTAGTAATTAAACGGATTTTAAATAGTTGAAAATCTCTGATTTCCAATAACTGAATGTTATACGTTACAAAAGCATTCCGAGAGAAACCTAATTAAGTTCAGGTTTCTCTCTTTTCTTTATATCCGCACATTTGTAAAGAAAACCACCTTTTGCTACAATGTAGAAGTAAGGAGGTCGCGATATGCGAAATAAGAAATATTACATAGTGCTGGATGATTTTGAACTGCTTGAACGAAATGCGGAACAGGCTTATTTCTGACAGCAAGTACACGGATGCAGTGGATAAGGTTCTGCTGAAAATCTTTGATGCGAAACAAAAGAAATTTAAGGTGATCTACAAGGAGGCGTGATTATGGAAAAGGTTATTTATGATGAAAAGAACGGTCTTTGGTACGAACTGCAAGGCGACTATTACATTCCCTGCTTGAAGTTGCCGCAAGAAGAACAGCAGCCTATCGGCGTATGGGGACAGCGGCACTTACGATATATAAAGCAACACCGCAAGGTGCTATATTTTAATTTGCTGACAAGCGTCAAATTGAACGGATACCTTGTAGACCTCGATAAGCAGGCGGAAGAAATATTTTCTCGGCTCGTAAAACAGATGGCAGAGGGTGAGGGTATAGCAGAGTAACTGAAAGGCACTGACCAAATGAAATGGGTTGGTCGGATGAATAATATCCGAAGCAGGGCTATAGATATGATTAATGCCGATTTAATCTACATTTGAAAGAAAATAGCGATTTAAAAAGGCGGTAAGGAACAATTTCCTTGCCGCCATTAATACTAAGGAGCACTAATTTATCCAATTATCTCTCATTTGCTTTAAAGCCGAATTGCAGGCAAATATCTTCTTGTTTATTTTTCCCAGCATTATCGGACCAATAATTGCTTTCATTACAAGGCCTGAAAACATAAGAACAATAGGTAAAGCAATGATTTCAGTTGCTAAAGTTATAGACCCTAAAATAGCCATTAGCAAGGAACCTATCACCATAACTATAATTGAAGTTTTTCTCTTCTTTTGCAGTTCTGATAATTCTTGTTCCTTTTCCATAATGGCAATTTCCTCTTTGACGGATTCAAAAATTTTGATGTGAACAAACTTAAAAATCGAAAAATGCTTATAGATACATTTGTTAATTCCGTTGTGCTTTATGATGACAGAATAGACTTTTATTTCAATTTCAAAGATAACGCCAAAAGCCTGACATTATCAAAGCTTAATACCGTTTCGGATTTATCATCTTCATCTCCACCAAAAAAGCAGCCCACCGGGCTGCTTTTTATATTTTTTGTGTACCAATCCACATCACCCAAAAAGGCCAAATATGGACAATCCCAGGTGCTTATGGTATAGTAAAGCCAAGTACAGACAAAAGGGGCACAAAAAGATGATCATAAAAGTAACGAAAGCAGAGCAACTGCCGATTTGTTTAGATATCATTCACAAGAGCTTTCAGACTGTGGCGGAGGATCTGCATTTGACCCGGGAGAACTGCCCGGGGCACACGGCATTTATGCCGCCGGAAAAGCTGCGCGCCGCCTTTGATAGCGGGTGTTCTCTGTTTTTGTGCCGATACCAAAACACATTTGCGGGCTGTTTTTCTTTACACCCCACAGCGGACGGTGCAACGTTGGATCATTTGGCGGTTTTACCACCTTACAGACACCTGGGGCTCGGCAAAGAACTGGTGGCTTACGCCGCCGATTATGCAAAGGACCACTTGGGAGCACAAAAAATCCAAATCGGCATTGTAGAAGAAAACACGGTGCTGAAAGCCTGGTATCAGTCCCAAGGGTTCATCCACACAGGCACAAAAACATTTGACCATCTCCCCTTTACCGTTGGATTTATGGAGCTTAAATTTTGACTTTTGCGAAAATCCGATATTGAAAACAGACAGTAAAGCAGGCGCACCCGGCGGGTGCGCCTGCTTTGTATTTATTCTTTCGTAGCGCGTACATCCATTTCTCCGGCAGTGGCTGCCTTTACAACAGACAACAGCAAGCGGTGTTACCAGCTGCCGCCGCCTCCGCCGCCAACACCGCCGCCGGTAAAGCCACCGCCTCCGCTCACAAAGGAACCGGCTTTGCCGCCGGGCTGAGAAACCATACTGTCGTTGGCTGCCCGCAGGGTATCCCGCAACATACGATCAAAAAGCACATAGCTCCACACTTCGGTCCCGTTATACCACCGAGGCGGTTGCATGGCGATGGACTCGAACTTCTTGATCCACTTGTCGCTGACGCCAAGGGCGTAAGTATAGGGCAGAATATGATAGAAATACTCCGGATCCTGCTCTACCAGCGCCTCTAACTTCTCTTTCTCCGCCGTTACCAAAAAGCTGCGAAAGCCCTGAATGTGTGCCAGAGTTTTGGCGCCTTCATCCGTGCGCCGCAGCATACAGCAAGCGGGGATCAGCCCCAGCGCCAAGCACAGGGTGCCTGCCAGCATAGCATAGAGAATACTCGGCTCCAAAGTCAGAGCGTCGCCCAGCGCCAGGTGGCTGAAATAGGCACCGCCGGCTGCGCTCAGCGCCAGCAGTACAAAGGACAACAACTTCAAATAAATACTGGTTTTGTCAAAAAAGCGACTGCGGCTCTCCGTACTGTTCAGGTCTGCCCGTATGGTACCCACCGTTTCATAAAAATGGTTTTTCAGTTGTTTATTATCCGTGCGGGTGCGACCATCGGGGAACAGGCCGTCCATAAATACTGCTAAGTTGGTATCCTGCCCCACATAGCCATGACATTTGGTGAGCACAAAGTCTCGCTTGCGCTTGCCGGGGTGAATCGCAATATGATTGCGCTGCGCCAGGTACACCAGCAGGGACAGCACCATCTCATTGGTGGCCTTGCCCTTGTACCACAGACCCACCTCTGCGCTGTTCAGTCCTTCCGGCGGATAAAACTCCACTGTGGGTGCATAGCGCTTATCCCGGCCGAACTTCAAAAACAGTACCAGCGCGATCAGCGCTGCCAGCGCCGGCAAAACGGCGATCATAGCAATGGTCAGGTTATACTTGGTATTATCGAACTTAAAATACCCATCCGGCAGGATCAGGCGCAAGGTCAGCCCCTCACCCGGTGCCAGCGCCTGCGTGACCGTGCCGCTGATGGTACGGTCCTGCACGGTGTAGGTTACATTTTGGGTTCCGGCGGTGCCGTAGCTGCCGGTGCTCAGACCCAGCTTGGCCGGGTCAAAATCCTTCGGCATAGTCACAGAGAACTGCACCCGGCGGATATAGGTGTCCCACCCGGTGCCCACCAGATTATAATACAGCTCGTCGGCGTTCTTCACCGTGTCCATCCCCAAGTCGTAGTTGTAGCGAATGGTATAGGTGTGGGGGCCGGTGATGGTCTCATCCTCGCTGCCCAGGCGCAGCACATACTTGTCGTTGCTGACCTCATGGCTGCATTCGTCCGCACCGGTGTCCACATGACTGACCCGGGCAGTGACCACGGCGGTAGAGCCGTCCGTACGGGTCAACTGGTTGCGCAGGGGCAGATAGCGATAAATGCCGTGGCGTGCTTCATTAAAATATACCTGATAGGTCTCTGTTACCGCCAGCACATTGTACTCGCTGACCGCCACTTGCATTTGGCAGTCGGTGATCACATAGGGCTCCTGGGCGTACCGGGACAAAAAATCGGACTCGTCCGGCGTGGCTGCCAGGGCGCAAACCGGGGCGCACAGGGTCAGCACCAGCGCCAGCAGCAGGGTGATGATCTTCTTCATCAGAATTCTACCTTCACATTCTCCCGCTGGGCAGTATCGTCCACCAGATACATACTGCGCTTTTCAAAATGGAACAGACCGGCCACAATATTGGACGGGAACATCTCAATCTTGTTGTTCAGCTGCTTCACCGTAGCGTTATAATACTTGCGGGCGTTGGCAATATCTGCCTCCACCTGGCGCAGCTGGTTTTGCAGATCCAAAAAATTTTGGTTGGCCTTTAAGTCCGGGTACTGCTCCACCACGGCAGAGAACCCGGCAATGGCGCCGGAAAGCTCTGCATTGGCTTTCAACTTCTCCTCCGTGGACAGGGCAGCATAGCTGCCTGCACGCGCGGCGACCACATTTTGCAGAGTCTGGGCCTCATGAGCGGCGTAGCCCTTTACAGTATTCACCAAATTCGGGATCAGATCCCACCGCTTTTTCAGGTACACATCCATGGTGGAGAACGCCTCCTCCACAGCGTTTTTCTTCTTCACTAAGCCGTTGTAAGTGCCTGCCAGCCACAGCACCAGCAGTACCACCACAACAAGAATCACGATGGCAAGTTTCATAAAAATTCCTCCTTGTATGCCAAACTGCAATAACAGTATATGCCTGCAAGCTCATAGTAGCATAGAACCGACCGTTTTGCAACAAAAAACCGCCTGCGGCTCGGGGGTCGCAAGCGGTATTTTTGGACTCGATTTTATTTTACAAAGTCGGCAGCCACCTGGGCAATATGGTCGGCACACAAGCCAAACTGCACCAGCAGATCTGCACCGGGGCCGCTGTGGCCAAACTCGTCGTTAACGCCGATACGGCGCACAGGCGTGGGCAGCTGCTCGCTGAGCACGGAGCAAACGGCCTCGCCCAAACCGCCGATAATGCTGTGCTCCTCTACGGTGATGACCTTGCCGGTCTTCTTGGCAGTTGTCAAAACGGCAGCCTCGTCCAAGGGCTTAATGGTAGCCATATTGATCACCTCGGCAGAAATGCCCTTGGCGGCCAGCTGCTCTGCGGCAGCCATAGCCTCCGGCACCATCAGACCGCAGGCAATGATGGACACATCGCTGCCCGCACGGATCACCTCGGCCTTGCCGATCTCAAACTGATAATCCTCATTGTGGAACACCTCAGTAGCCAGGCGGGCAAAGCGCATATACACCGGGCCCTCCATCTCATAGGCGGCCTTTACCACCTGCCGAGCTTCCACATCGTCTGCCGGACAAATCACGGTCATGCCGGGGATCACCCGCATCAGGGCAAAGTCCTCACAGCACTGGTGGGACGCGCCGTCCTCGCCAACGCTGATCCCGGCGTGGGTAGCACCAATCTTTACATTCAAATGGGGATAGCCAATGCTGTTGCGCACCTGCTCAAAGGCACGACCGGCAGCGAACATGGCAAAGCTGGACGCAAAGGGTACCAGCCCCATGGTAGACAAGCCGGCGGCCACGCTCATCATATCCGCCTCAGCAATGCCGCAGTTAAAGTGGCGATCCGGATAGGCTTTCTTAAAAATGCCGGTCTTGGTTGCGCCGGCCAGGTCTGCGTCCAACACCACCAGGTTATCGGCGCCGCCCGCAGCCAGTTCCTTTAAGGCGTTGCCGTAGCTCTCGCGAGTTGCGATCTTCTTTACTTCTGCCATGGTTACGCCTCCAATTCCTGCAGCTTGGTAGTCAGCTCTGCCATTGCCGTTTTGTATTCCTCCGGGTTGGTGGCCTTGCCGTGCCAACCGCACTCGTTCTCCATAAAGGACACGCCCTTGCCCTTCACCGTCTTCATCAAAATGCAGAAGGGCTTGGTGCTCTTATGGAAGGCATCAAAAGCGCTCTCCAGCTGGTCAAAATCATTGCCGTCAACGGTGACCACATCAAAGCCAAAGGCCTTTACTTTCTCATCAATCGGCTCGGCGCACATCACATCTTTGCACAGACCGTCGATCTGCAAGCCGTTCCAGTCAATGATCACGCACAGGTTATCCAGGTGGTACTGGTTGGCAAACATCATGGCCTCCCAAACCTGGCCCTCCTCGATCTCACCGTCGCCCAAAAGGGTGTACACCCGAATATCATCCTTGCCCAGGAACTTGGCGCCCTTGGCCATACCGCAGGCGGCACTGATGCCCTGACCCAGAGAGCCGGTGCTCATATCAACGCCGGGCACCGTGTTCATATTGGGGTGACCCTGTAAATAAGAGCCAATATGGCGCAGAGTGGTCAGGTCCTCCGGCGGGAAAAAGCCCTTGTATGCCAGGGCGCTGTACAGACCGGGGGCGCAATGACCCTTAGACAAAACAAAGCGGTCACGATCCGCCCACTTGGGGTTTTTGGGATCCACACGCATTTCTTTGCCATACAAATATGCGAACACATCCGCGGAGGACAAACTGCCGCCGGGGTGCCCGGATTTGGCGCTGTTGGTGCTGTCTACAATGCCCAGACGAATCTTGGCGGCGTAGATCTGGAGCGCCTTTTTGGTTGCTTGGTCCATAATGATAACTCCTTCAAAAAGATTTCATCTGTATTTTAACACTTAAACGGCGGCTGTTCAATAGTTTTTCAAAATTTATAAGTGCCAAAAAGGGACCCTGTTCCACAGAGCCCCCACTTTTTCGACCTTAACGGATCCGGGTGTAAAACACATCCAGCACCGTCTGCATTAAACTGTCTTTATCCGGGTAAAAACCGGCGTACACATAATCCTTGAATTCCTTATTTTCCACCGCTTTCATCTTCCCCTCCAAGGTATAGGACTGGAAGTCGGTAACGCCCTTTTGCAGCAGCAAAGAGCCAAGGTAAGTCACATTGGACACAGTCAGATCCGTGGTGCAATAATCGGAAGCGGTATTGTACAAATTGGTAATGACGCTAAAATCTGAGGTGACGCTGCCTCGCACTTTGTCCGCAAAGGCGTTCAGGTACTGCACCTGGCGCTGGGTACGATTTAAGGAAGCATTCAGGTTATCCATATCACGGGTACGCACATAGGCCTCGGTGAGATCACCGGTCAGGTGCACGGTGTCGCCCTTCTTGACCCCGTAGTCCGGAAGATCGTAGAGGGACTGCACCTTCCCCCCGCCAATAGAGTCGTTAATGGGCTGGATTCCGTTCAGATCCAAGGCAAAATATTTATCAATGGGCACATTGTAGAGAATACGGCTGATAGACTTGGTCCCATTCTTGCAGGAGGTGCCGAAGCCGTCGCCGTAAGCATAGGCAATACAAAGCTCCATTTCCTTGGTCTTTTTGAAATTGCCGTCCTTGTCAAACACATCCACATCCACCATGGTGTCGCGGGGCACGGCGATCATAGAGGTTTTGCCGCTGACCTTGTCAATGGCAACCACAATATCCGTATCCGCCATACCGTTTGTGGAAGTATGGTTCTCCGCCTTGCCCAGCTCTCGCTTGTCTACACCCAGGAACGCCATGGTCACCACATTCTCGTTATACACATAGGTGTGACCCTTATACTCAATGGTCTCCTGGTAGTCGGTGGCGGCAGTGGTATCGGTCATCTTCTTCTCGCCGTCGTAGTTCAAGATCAGGAACGCACCCACCACAAGGGCAACGATAATCAGCAGTGCCACCAAAATGCCGATCACCACTCGGGCGCCCTTGGGCAGCCGATGATGCCGGTGATGATGGTAATGATGGTGGTGCCGGTGCCGACGGTGCTTGCCGTGACGGCTGTGGCTATGGCTGTCGCTATGGTGGTGATGGTGATGATGATGGCGGTGTTCCTCACCGCCGGGCGCCGGTTCCACCGGTGCGCCTGTGGCCTCTGCCCGCTGGCGGTGGTTCTCCGAGGCGTGGTACTCGCCGGGGGTTGCGTCAGCCGAAGTCTCTTTCATTTCAAATTGAGGCGCGCGGTAACTTACGCCGGAGGTATCATCGCCACCGGTTAGGGAGAACACGCTGTCCTCAAAGCGCTCCAAATTGGGATCAATCGGTTTCTTCATTCTTCAGTAACACTCCGCTTACAAGGTATCTGCTGCTCCGTTGGCTGGTGCCGGTAAAGCAGGTGGACAGGATCACCACATGGCTGTCCTTATCCACAGTGGTCTTTAGGTCCGTACGCACATTCTTCAAGGCAGAATCCGGATTTTGCAGCATGGCAAAGAATTCGCTGCGCACCGTCACATCCTGGAAAGAAAAGCTGTTCATAATATGGCGATCATCGTACTTAAAGGCAGAGATGATCTGGTAGGTCAGCTTGTGGCCGGGCATATAAATGTAAAAATACGGGTGGCTGTCAAAGAAAGACTTGTCCTCAAACTTATGCAGTGAGGTAAACATACTCTCGCTAAAGCCGTTATGACCGTACACCAGGGTCACCGAGTCGTTAAAGGTGGTTGTGTTCTGCGACTGGGTAAACACGGCGCCGCTGGCCAGCCAGCTTTTATCATAGGCACTGTGGGTCAGGTAAAACTCATCGTCCACCGTGCTTTGCACAATGGGATAGTTCACCTCGGTACCGTCCACCTGGATCCAAGCGTAAATTTCGTCATTTTGGCTTTGCAGCTTTTTGAAATTTACCGGATTGGTGGGCTTTTTGCTCTCGCCGGTGGTACTGGGCGCTTCCGTTACCATGCTCTGACTGCGCCGGTCCTCCTGGCGGGCGGTGTACTGCTGGTACAGATCCACACCGATATACGCCAGTCCGGCGATCAGGCACACCAAGGCAATGATCAGCAGTATGACCCGCCCGGTGTTGCGCTTCTCCTCTTTTTTCGGTTCTTTTTGATTATCCATTGCTTGGGTATCGCTCCTTGGCATTGTCGCCGTATTTCATTAAAAAAAGCCTGTTTACCGTATGGCAAACAGGCTTTTGCAGTTCGTCTTATTCAGCGTCCTGTTTTTTCTTCATGGCAGCCAGAACTGCTGCACCTGCGCCGGCAAGTGCAAGGCCGGTAGCCATGGTCGCGCCGGTTTTGGGAGAACGGCTCTTTTTGTCCTTCCTGGGCGCCTTCTTGGTGGTGGTCTCACCCTTGAAGTTTACGATGGCGTTACCAATTACATCGCCCTCATAGCCGTTGATCAGTTGAATGGTGATGGTGTTGCCGTCTACGGAGATCACCTTGTAGTCCTTGCCCTCGGTCATGCCCGGGAACTGCCAATTCTGGAAGTCGCCGTTGCCGGTGTAGGTAAAGCTGATCTTGGTGGGATCGGTGGGATCTACCTGATAGTCCACATCGTCGCTGACCTTACCGTTTACCTGGCCGATCTTGTCATTGTCTCTGGTGGTGTGCTCAGGGCTGGCCACGGTGTTAGACGCAGCGAAAGCCATCATGGAAGTGGCACCCAGTGCAGAGAACGCCAGCATAGCAGCCAGCAGGATGGAAAGAATCTTTTTCATTTTCATACACCTCTTTGAGAATATAGTTATGCCATAGATATTCTAACTTCATTACTGATTATATCATCTTGGTAACTGCTTGTAAAGCCTTTTTTCAAAATTCTTTGGCCCACAAAACCGTGCCACGCGCCATAGTTGCTATCCCTTGGGGCTGTAGGCGCACCGGGCTGCCACCGAACACAAAATATGGCCGCATTTGTGAACAAAAAAATTCTTACGCCTCCATGGGCGCTGCCTCCAGCGCCTGGGTAATACTGCCCTCGAACAACCGGCACAGAGCCTGCACATGGGCCACAATATCATAGGCCATATTTTGATTGAGCCAGTTGGTCACCTGGCCGAACAGCTCGCACTGGCAAAAATCCACAAGAAGCGCCAGTTCCTCCTCCGGCAGGGTGTGCAGCAGGTCCGCCGAGCGGCAGGCAATGTAGCGGCTGACCACATAATTGCACACCCGCATTAAATTCTGCTCGTAAAATGCCCGATCCGGCGACGCCCAAATGTTGCGAATGGCCCGCTTGTTCTCCACCAGCCGCTCCAGCACCGTCGTCAGTCCCTCTTCCAGAGAAAAGCTCTCCGGTATGCGAGAGATGATCTCGTCCGCGCTTTCTATGATCACCGTTTCCAGCAGTTGGGGCAGGTCCTGAAAATGGTAGTAGAACGAATTGCGATTGATACCGCAGTCCTCCACAATATCCTTGACAGTGATCTTGGTAATGGGCCTTTGGCTGAGAAGCCGCAGAAAGGACTGCTGAATGGCTATCTTGGTAAAATTCGGCATAACAAACCCCCTGTCCACTCACTATACCATAATCGGTGGCAAAAAGCAAAGCACACAGGGGGGTTATTTATTGTTATTTTACAAAGAGTGCCAACAGATCTTTGAAGCTCAACAGCTGTACGGACCAGTAGGCCGGCGCTTTCTTAAACACATTGATGCTCACCATCATAATGAGCCAGTCCGCCAGAATCAGCGTCCCCAGCACATAGTCCAGCTGCACCGTGGTGCGGTAGGGAATGCGCTGAATTTTCTTCATCAGTCCCTCAAAGAAGTTGCCCATAATGACAGCCACGCCCAGGCTCATGGCGGTGCAGGTAGGAATGCTGGTGTACTTGGTCACATGCAGGGGAATGCCGCTGTAATCCCACAGGGAGATGCCGGACACCTGCTCAAAAATGCTGCCCACCACGATCTCGCCGAAAAAGACAAACAGGAACACCACAGTAAAATAGTAGATCCGTGCCAATATTTTATCCCGGCGGGTGTTGCCCTCCAGTACCCGGTGGCTGAAGAAGCGCGGGTGATTGGTGGTGCCCAGAGCCAGGTACATGGCCCACATGGCAATGGTGTAGCAAAACAGGAAGGGCAGCAGCTGATTGCGGGAGTCCAAAACACCCTTAGACACCAGGCGAAACAGGATCTCCACCCAGTAGCCGATGTGGGCATACACCAGCCCCGCCAGCCACAAATGGGTCACATCGTAATCATACAGCCGCACGGTGCCGTTGTCCGCTTTGGTAAAGAATTTGTCCAGCACTTTGTTCATAGTGCCACTTCCTTTCTGCCCTCATTGTAGCACCGACTACTGTCT
>OGMP01001191.1_pt1 | contig 21675 bp, 19 predicted proteins | sample 1573261 | NCBI WGS metagenome assembly OGMP01 (sample SAMEA2581878, study PRJEB24529) | metagenome | biome: Human gut stool | place: China | collected 2011 | reverse complement strand
TGCCGGGAAGCTCCGTTTGCAGTTCTGCAAGCTCCTTTTCTGACAGGAATACGTTTTTATATCTGCCAAAAGGGGCGCGGGTGGTCTGTCCGGGTTTTATTTCTCCCTCTCTCTTTATCTCTAACTCTATATCTATCTCTTTCTCTTTCTCTAACTCTATCTCTGGTGGACAAATGTCCGCGGCATATGGTGGACATTTGTCCGCCACGGCTTCCGGGAGTGCTGCCTGTTCCTGCAAAGCCCGCCTTGCGCGGCGTTTGCGCTCCCCCTCGGTAGAGGACTGACCGATTAAAAGCTCTATGTTGCTCATGTACAAAGCCCCGTTCTGCAAGGGTTCTACAAGCCCCAGTTTCATAAAAATCTGCAAGGCTCTTTCCACTGTGCCGACTTGCTGGCGGGTGATTGTGGCTATCATCTGTGCGGTGTAGGGGATATTCTCGTCAAGCTGGAGCTTTCCCCCGTTCTTCAGCGATTTTAGGTACAGCTTCAAGAGAATGTTTGAGTAGAGTACGCCGTCCTGCATACTTTCCAGCAGCACGATAGCGTCCTCGTCAAAGTAATTCTCTTTCAGCTTGAGGTAGTAGTATTTTCGGTTGTCTGACATGGTTCCTCCTTTGGGTGGATTTGGGGCGTTTGTACGCATTTAGAACGCCGTTTCCGGGGGAAAAGGATAAATGTATCGCACACCCTTTGACACCCACGAAAAAAGCCTTAATTTATGCGGGTTTGAAAGGCTCTAAAGCGTGACATCTCTGCCTTTGTTTCCGCTTTCTCTCGGCGGCTTTGATTTTCTTCATGCGTCCGGCGCAGTCGGGGCAGTATTTTCCCCGGTTGGATTTGGGGACAAATGCCGCGCCGCAGACCGCACACCGTTTCCGGCTTCCCCGGTACAAGAGGGCTGCGGCCAGCTCCCCGTCAAGGGGCAGGACAGCCACACGGAACCAGCGGCACATGAGGGAAAGGGAAATGCTCTGGACGCACACGCAAGGCTCCCCGTCGTCTAACAGCAGGCAGTTTCCCCCGTCGTAGTTACAGCACTCATGCACCAGCCGCCGCGCCCGCCGGTGCTGGCGGTAGTCCATGCGGGGCAGTTTATCGTTCATGGCTCTGCTCCTTTCTGCGGTGCGGTTCCTCCCGGCGCAAAATCTGGTCGATGTTCCGCTTGACGGTCTGCAACTCCTTGAACCGCTGTTTCTGTTCGTGATAGGTGTTATACAGGCCGTCTTTCTCGGAGATAAGCTGCTCGATCTCGGCCTGCAACGCTTTCCGGGCGGGCAGCTTGGTAATGCCATGCGCCTTGAAATACCGGGCGGCGGCTTCGGCTATGATAAAATCGCTCTCATTTGCCTGCCGGTAGGCGGCGCGGGCTTTCTCGGATTTCTGCGCTTTCAGCCCGTCGCGGGCGGGCTTGGTCTTGGCATAGGCAAGTACCTGTTGCTGCAACTCCTTTTTCCCTTGCAGCTTCGTTTCCAGCGTTTTCAGTTCGCCGCTGGTCTGGCGCATTTCCTGATAGGCAGTATCAACAGCGGCTTCTAACTGCTCCGGGGAAGTAAAGCCGTATTCCTGATACACATTCAGCGTCGCGGCCATTTGTTTGAGGTTGTGCATGGTCGCCCAGCGTTCATAGCCCCGGCCTTTGCCCTCGGCTTTCTTCTGCTCAATATCCACAAGCCGCTGTACACCGTCCTGTTTCGGGGCGGTTTGAGGGGTTTTTGCGGGCTGTATGCCGGTTTTCCCATGCTGGGGGTATTCGGGTATGGCTGCGGGCTTTTCTGCGGCTCTGGCGGCGTTCTGCTTCAAAACGGCAAAGACAGCGGCGCGGTCAAAGTCGTCACCCAGCTTTCGGGCGGTAATGGGCTTTGTCCTGTCCGGCGTGAGATAGGATAGCCGCCCCCGGCTCTCCTTGACGGCCACGCCCTCCCGCAGCAGCAGAGAGGAAAAGTCCTCGAATGAGGTCGCCGCAGACAGCGCGGCGCGTATGGTCTGCCGCAGCTTCTCCTTGTTTGTTTCAAACTTGGTCTGCCGGGGCGTGATACCGCCTGCAATCATGGGGGCGTTCTGCTTGTCCAGCGCGGCCTGTCCCTTTTTCTGCGCCCAATACTCCCGGTCGGTCACGCGGTTCTTGCTGCCGTTCAAGAGGTCGATTTGGTAAAGCCCCTCCCGGTGGCACATCTCCATGACTTCACTCTTGAAATATTCCATAGCGGCGTTGGTGCAGCGGTGCTTGCAGCCCTCCCGTGTGTCGGCTGGTCTGTCCATGTAGGGCAGAAGCGGGACTTCATAAATCCGCAGGGAGTTGATGACGATATGCACATGGATATTGCCGCTGTGGTTATGCCCGTCCGGGTGGGTGCAGATTAGGGCTTGGTGTCCGGGGAAATGCTCCTTGCAGAACTGCTCGCCCAGCTCCTGCGCCCGGTCTACGGTCAAGCCGTTGTCTGTCCCGTCCCGTGGGTCAAAGCTGATGATATAGTGGTGGCTTTTCACATCTTCCCGTTTTTGGTTTTTCTCATAGCGGAGATTAGCCCGCATACAGGCAACAGCGAAATCCTCGCCCCCGCAGTTGAGGGAAGAAATGCGGTAATCCTCCCTCGGTATCAGCCGCCCGTTTTCATCAAGGGTGGGCTTCATGGTAAACTCGTCATGCTCAAATGTGAGGTAGGCTTCCGCTGCGCCATAGTCCGCATTTTTAGAGCTGATATGTTTGAATGTTGCCAACAGCGTCACCTACCTTTCGCAGGACTTCAAACTTCAAGGCAGCAAGGTCAGAAATGGCGGCGCGGACTTCAACGGACAGGGCGTTGTATGGTGTGCCGTACTCGTTGAGGGCGCGGGCAATCTGATTGAGGTTGCCACCGATTTTTCCGTATTCGGCGGTCAGCCTGCCAACGGCGGACAACAGTTCATCATTGACCGGGGAAACGGTAACGATGGGGCGAATGGTCGCCCGTGTAATGGCTTGCCGGATAAATTCGGCTTGGCTCATGTCATAGTGTTTCAGCCGCTCGGTAAAGTCGGCGTATTCTTCCTCGGTCATGCGGGTTTTGACCACATGGCAGCGGTGGGGTGTGTTGTATTTTTTCTTCAAGCGTTGACCTCCTTTCTCGCCCGACAGGGCGCATGAGCAGGGTTTGGGGAAGGCACTCCCCAACAAGATTTACCAAAGGGGGCAAAACCGCAGATATGCGGATTTTGGCACCGTGGTAGAATCTTGCTCTAAGAAACTGCCGGACTGCCGTTCATTTCCTACTGCCACTTTTTCGGGAAATCGCAACCAGCTTTTTTATAAAAGGCTGCGGGCTGGCATTCTCCCCCTTACTCCCTACAACACCGCAAAAAGCAAAAATGACGGACTTTCCGGCAAGAACTTTTCCGGCGGCTCGGTCTTTCCCGACAATAAGGCGTTTCGGAAGCTGCGTTTTGCCCGCTGTCTAAAAAAATGGCAGCCTTTTTTGGTTTCACTATCTAATACGGAACTTTGGGAAATTTGCCAAAAATGGGCGCAAAAAAAGCAGCAAATCTTTTTCAGATTTACTGCTCATGGCTGCCGCTGCGGGCGGCAGGATATTCAGTTTTTATGTTATCGGTCAAGCCGGAACTTGAACAGGCTTTCAATCAGCTTTGTTCTGATGTAGTTCTCCATATCAGAGTTATAATAGCCGTTCATTTTGGAGAAATAGCGGATATACCCGGCATATCGGTCAAGGACGGCTTGTATCGCTATGGGGTCGCCCTCATGCGCCTTTATAATCGTGTCATAGGGGAGAAGTCGGTTACTCATAAGACAGCACCTCCATTTCCTCTTTCAGCCGCTTCAAGGCAAGCTGGATATGCCGCCCGATTGTGCTGCGTGTCAAGCCGCTTTGTTCTCCGATTTCTTTCTGCGTCAAGTGCTGGAAGTAATATAAAAAGATTTCCTCCTGCGTCTGTTCCGGCAGTCCGGCAAGAGCCGCCGCAAGGGAACAGCTATCTAAAAGTATCGTCTGTCCCCGGACAGAGAATGGATAAGTTTCGCCATAGTCCGGCACTTGAAAATACTCGTCTGTGGTGCTTAGTGTGACAAACTTTTCTTCGGTCAAATATTCAAGGGAGATTTCCCGTTTCCACCTCGCTGCCAGCATACGGGCAGCGTCAAAGGACGCATGACGAATAACAATCCGGCAATAGGTATCATGGGTATAGCGGATATGTTCTTGATAGGCTTCGTATTCAGTCATAGAAAATCCCCCTTTCTTCGATTATGGGAAAGGGCGGCAGCACTTTTTGCTGTCGCCCCTTGATTACCTACCAGCAAGGACAGTCGGGGCTGTCAACGGTGGGTGCAGCCCATTTACTTGCCGTTGACTGGCTCGGCTGGGTTTGCTATTTACAGGTGATTGTCTTTACTCTGCATTAGATATTCGTAATGTATCATTTCCTAATTCAACAACCAATTCCATGTATTTAGCTTTGGTATTTGTAGGACTCCCCCAGCTTATAAGATTATTCTTTTGTGAAAAATTGTTATGATATTGCAAGTTGTATAGAGTGATTTTCTGTCCACATATTTCATTTTTATCATTAACAATATCTTCTGTTTTTGAATCAAAGAATAGTGATTTTCCTGCTTCAGTTTCTAAAATAATATAATTATATCCACTTTCAGTTTTTGTGGAAAGTGAAATGTTGTCCCGGGTAACAGGATGACCAATACCTGTATATAGCAATACTGCACTAAGTAATCCCGCAAATGCCAAACACACAACAGCAACAGTTTTTACAATTTTTTTTGCTATCTTCTTTTTTACTGCTGTTATCACTTTTGCGTCACTTTCTCTTTTTGAGGGTTCTGTCTCGCTAATTTCTTTGCCCGATTTCATGGCTTTAAGTTCAGCAGCACAATCAGGACAATTTTCGATGTGCTTTTTTACAAATTCTGCTGTATCTTCGCTCACCATATTTTCAAAATACAACGGCAACATATCACGAATGATGCTACACTCTTTTTTCATTACTAAATTTCCTCCAATCTGCTTTGTATCATTTTTCTTGCCCGATGGTAGGTAACACAAGCCCAGTTATCAGTTTTTCCGTATAAGTCACCTATTTCATTAAATGATAATTCCCCAAAGACACGCCACATGAAAACTTCCTTATATGGTTCAGATATACTATGTAAGATTTTCCGTAATTGCGCTGCTTCTTCCTGAGTATTAACCTGCTCATCAATAAAATCATTCGGGTTAGCAATATTCTGAAATTTTGCTTCGTCAATGCTTTCTATTTTTCCATTCTTTTTCAGATATGAGAAATAGGTATTCTTTGCAATTTGACAAAGCCATACACGCATATCACATTCGCCACGAAAATTATTTATGGATTTCATTGCTTTAAAAAATGTTTCGCCTGTAATTTCCTCGGCTATGTGTTCATTACCGGAAAGCTGCCATATATAGCGATATACCGCTTTGAAATAGGTATTGTAAATTTGCTCGAACTCCATTATGCTACCACCTCCTTTCACAAATAAGACTTTGCAGACGAAGAAATCTTACAAAGATTTTCAACTTTTTTATTATAACAGACAGCGGCGACATGACGATTATTTCGCCAGTTCGCCGCTGTTCAAATTCTAATTATAGTATAGCATAGGCTTATGAACATTTCTACCATGTTCCTCTTGCTTCGGAATAGCAGTGATTGCTGTCTGTTTGCTTTTGCTTCTTTACCGCATATGAGCATTACTATAGGGCTTCCCCCGAGGGGGAAGCTGTCCGCAAAGCGGACTGATGAGGGCGGAGTGAATCGCTGCAGACCGTTTACGGGTAATTGCGGTGGGCTGGCCCTCATCCGGCCCTGCGGGGCCACCTTCCCCCCGAGGGGGAAGGCTTGGAGCTACTCATAGTCATACTCCGGGTTCGCGGCCTGATACTCGGTCAGCCAGCGGAGCAGACGCTCGGTGTCGGCATAGGTCATGCGGCCTGTGTCGGCCAGGGCGCACACCATGGCGCGGATGTCACCGCCGTAGAGCGTCTGCAGATGCGCCTGGCTGACCGCGCCGCAGTAGGTCAGGCGGCGGACCAGCGGCGTGTACAGATTTTTATTGCCCTGCTTCTCGGTGCGGACGAAGTTTTTCTTCTCGAGCCGCAGCAGGAAATTGAGCAGCGTCGAGTCTGCCCAGCGGCATTCGGGCGGCAGGTGTGACGCAATCTCGCGCCTGGTGGCGGCGCGGCTGCAGGCCCAGAGCGCGGCCATGACCTGTTCTTCACTGCGGGAAAGCTGTTCCATGATGAACTCCTTTTATAATATGTAGTGCCTGTAGGGGCTGGGCATGCCCGGCCCGCAGGTGCAAGGCAGACGGTAGTCTGTGGGAAGGCTGCGGGCCGCACAGGTGCGGCCCCTACAGAGCGAGGAAGAAATAAGCTTGATGTTTTACAAATGTGGTAACAAGAGCTGAATATATTTTACATCTGTGGTAGATATAAATGCAAGACAAAATATTGCACAAATTTTGTGCCCGAAATTTGACAACGGCGGCAAATATCTTTTACAAATGTCTCATAAAGCGTTTCCGGTACAAAAACAATTAGTCACAATACAAAAACACATCCCCGATTTTCGGCTTTTTTCGGTATTTTGTCCGCTTGCCCGCAGAGGGGCAAAGCTCCTATAATATTGGCATACCGCAACGGCGCGGCAGATGCGATCCGCCGTCGGCGGGTCGCATTTGATTTACTGTAGGAGGAAATAAAGATGGCTAGAGTTTACAATTTCAGCGCCGGCCCTTCGATGCTGCCGGAGGCTGTTCTGAAAACTGCACAGGCAGAGCTGCTGGACTACCACGGCTCCGGCATGAGCGTGATGGAGATGAGCCACCGCAGTAAATGGTTTGACGAGATCATCACCAACACCGAGGCCGCCATGCGCCGGGTACTGAACATTCCCGACAATTATAAGGTGGGCTTTTTCCAGGGCGGCGCGACCCAGCAGTTTGCGATGGTGCCGCTGAACTTTATGACCACCGGCACGGCAGATTATCTTGTGACCGGCAACTTCAGCAAGAAGGCAGCCGAGGAGGCCGCCAAGTTCGGCACGGCCCGCATTGCCGCCAGCAGCAAGGACAAGAACTTTACCTACATCCCCGACGTCGCGGCCATCGACTATGACCCGAACGCCAGCTATATCCACATCTGCCAGAACAACACGATTTTCGGCACAAAATATGTCGATGTGCCGCAGGTGGACGGCATCCCGCTGGTGGCAGATATGAGCTCGATGATCTGCTCCGAGCCGGTGGACGTCAGCAAGTACGGCGTCATCTACTTCGGCGTGCAGAAGAACATTGCCCCTGCCGGTATGGCTGTGGCCATCGTGCGTGACGACCTGCTGGGCAAGGCCGCCAAGGGCCTGACCCCCGACAAGATCCCCACGATGATGAACTACACGACCCTGCTGAACGCCGACAGCATGTACAACACCCCGCCGTGCTGGTGCATCTACATGACCGGCCTCGTCATGAACTACCTTGAGAACGAGATCGGCGGCCTGGAGAACATGCAGAAGCGCAACGCCGCCAAGGCCAAGGTGCTGTACGATTACCTCGACGGGCAGGACTTCTACAAGAATCCCGTTGAGAAAAAGTACCGCAGCATGATGAATGTGACCTTCACCAGCCCCGACGCCGACACCGACAAGGCGTTCTGTGCCGCGGCCACCGAGGCAGGCTTCGTCAACCTGAAGGGGCACCGTCTGGTGGGCGGTATGCGTGCGTCCATCTACAACGCCATGCCTGCCGAGGGCATCGACAAGCTGGTCGACTTTATGGAGAAGTTCCGCAGGGAGCATTGAGCTGCTGCACAGTAGGGATCGGGTGTGTCCGGCCCGCGGCACTGTGGCAACCACCCGTGAGAGGGTCACTGCGTAAGGCTGAGGGCCGGGCATGCCCGGCCCCTACGGCGCAAAATAAGGGGAACAGGGAGTAACGATATATGTATACCATCAAAACATTGAACGCCATTTCGCCGGTGGGTCTGGCCAAGCTGCCCGCCAACCAGTTTGAGATTGACAACGAGGCCGCTGCACCGCAGGGCATTCTGGTGCGCAGCGCCGATATGCACGATACCCCGCTGCCCGACAGCCTACTGGCCATTGCCCGTGCAGGTGCCGGTACGAACAACATTCCCGTGGAGGACTGCACGAACAAGGGCATCGTTGTGTTCAACACGCCGGGCGCCAACGCCAACGCCGTGGCCGAGCTCGTCGTCGGTGCGCTGGTCGCGGGCAGCCGCAATCTGGTGGACGCCGTGAACTGGGCGCAGACCCTCAAGGGCCGCGACACGATTGCCAAGGACGTGGAGAAGGGCAAAAAGGCCTTCGTCGGTCCCGAGCTGCGCGGTAAGACGCTGGGCGTCATCGGGTTGGGTGCCATCGGTGCGCGCGTGGCCAACGCCGCCGTCGCGCTGGGCATGGAGGTTTTGGGCTATGACCCGTATATTTCTATCGATGCTGCGTGGAGCCTGTCCCGCAGTGTGCAGCACTGTGTCACGCTGGGCGATATGCTGCCCCGCTGCGACTACCTGACCATCCATGTCCCCTACCTGCCTACGACCCGCCACACCATCAACGCCCAAACGCTGGCGATGTGCAAGGACGGCGTGCGCGTGCTGAACTTTGCCCGCGGTGAGCTGGTGGACAACGCCGCACTGCTCGACGCACTGAACAGCGGCAAGGTCGCGCAGTATTTCTGCGACTTCCCCACCGAGGAGCTGCTGGGCGTCAAGGGTGTCTGCTGCACGCCGCATCTGGGTGCCAGCACGCCGGAAAGCGAGACGAACTGCGCCGTGATGGCCGCCGCCGAACTGAGCGACTACCTGAAAAACGGCAACATATCCCACAGCGTCAACCTGCCGGATGTCAGCCAGCCGCGTGTGGGAGGCCGCCGCATCTGCATCATCCACAAGAACGCTCCGGGCGCGATCTCGGCCATCACGAGCATTTTGACCGAAGCGCACCTGAACATTGAAAACATGGTGAACAAGGGCAAAAAGGATGTCGCTTATACCCTGCTGGACGTGACGGGCAATGTCACCGATGACCTCGCCGTCAAGCTGGGTGCGATCGAACCCGCCATCCGCGTGCGCGTGCTGTAAAAGCATCGACTTTGCGAAATCTCCCCTGCTGAACCAATCAGCAGGGGCTTTTTTGTGGATGATAACCATGAAATAGGAAACGCAAAAGAGCATGTGCGGGTTTGGCACATGCTCTTTTGCGTTGGATGCCGGAAAAACGGAACGCTTTTGAGGATGATTACAGAAAGTTGGGTATGTAGGGGCGAGCATTGCTCGCCCGTGGGTCGTCGGGGACGCCGACCCTTACACCTGTAGGGGCGGATTCCATATCCGCCCGCAGAGCAGGTCGAATTAAAGATATTTGTTGATGTAATCGGCGGTGACAAAGAAGTTTGTGATGCGGGTATTGGTGTCAATCATGGCAAGGTAGTCGTTTTGGAGTTGCTGATTTTGCTCGACGCGGGCAATCGCCTGAAGCTGTGCACGGTGGTTCTGTTGGAGTTGTTCGGACTGCTTTTCTTGCAGGGCCATTGCCATACGTTGATTCAGAATGATTTCTTCCTGCTGGTCGATGATGCGGTCTAACCTTTCGACGATTTGGTCAAGCAGCATGGTTTGCAGGATTTTGTCCAAGTCGGTTTCACGGCTGGAACTGAAATAGTCGTAGAGGTAGTAAGCAACGTAAATATCGCGGTATTTGTTGGGAATAATGTTGACGCCGTAGGCAGCGGCAAGATTGTTCTTGACGGTTTTCAGATGGATGATAGAGTCATCGCGACTGCGCGTAAAAGAATCGAGATGGGATTGATAATAACGAGCCTGTTTCATCAGATTTTCATAGTGTGACAATCTTATTTCAAAATTTTTTTGAGCTTTCTGATTTTGAGATTTCTCAAAATCTTTATCTTCTTTATTAGCGCCACACATTAGAAAAACGGTGAATCCGATTACACCTGTACCGAGAAAAATACCTATAACAGGGATAAGAAGCAAAGCAACTCCGAAAAGCAACAAAAAAATAAAGGAAAATGAAGCGCCTAAATCTCGAGAGTCATGAACCGATTCAACTTCCAAAGTGGGCATACTAGAATGGTTAAATTCAGAGATGGTTTGGCGGCCACGGTGAATCTCGCTATTCAGATAGTTGACTTTACCTTGTATTTTGCAGCAGAGCAATTCAAGGCTATAAACGTCACGCAAATAGTTGACTAAAATTTCATGATTATACTGCGCCATAACAGTGAAACCTTCCTTCGGCATACTAAATAAATAGTATTTTTCTTTATTATATAGTAAGATTGTGTATACGTCAACTGCTCCACAGTAATTTTATAGTAAATTTAAGAGAAAAGGAGTGGTGACACATGAATCGTATTCGCGACCTGCGGGAAGATATGGACTTGCGGCAGATAGATGTGGCAGAAGCAACCGGAATTGACCAGAAAACGCTGTCCAACTATGAAACGGGAAAAACACAGCCGGACGCCCGGGCACTGGTTGCGCTGGCGGACTTTTTTCATGTGAGCATAGATTATCTTGTCGGGCGGACAGATGCGCCCGCGAGAGACTCGCAATATATTATAAAGGAATTGTCGAAAATCCAGCAGGACTTGGAACGCATTAAGAAAAATGTGAAGAACAGCTGAATATACGCAGAGAGTGCAAGAAAATCGGCGGTGTAAGGCACAAGTTTTGTTCTCTTTGCCCAAAAACCAAACAAAACGGAACAATCGCCCGAATACGGCTTTTTTTGCGGTGGGTTTTATGGTAGAATCAATGAGAACTCAAAAAATGAAGAGGGAGGCCGCAGCATGACCAACGCGCCGAAAACCGTATTAGCCATCCATGACCTGCCGGGCTTTGGCCGGGCGGCGCTGTCGGTCATCGTGCCGGTGCTCTCGACGCTGGGCGTGCAGACCGTGGCACTGCCTACGGCGGTGCTGTCCACCCACACGGGGGGCTTAGGCACCCCGGCTAAGCTGGCCAACCCCGGCTACGGCCCCGCGGCACTGGAACATTATCATCGGCTGGGCGTGAAATTTGACTGCATCTACTCGGGCTATCTGGCGGACGCCGCGCAGGCAAAGCTCGTCGAGCAGGCGTTTGAGCTGTGGCCCCGCGCGTTCAAGGTCGTGGACCCGGTGCTGGGCGACGGAGGGCGGCTGTACAGCGGCCTGGGGGCCGACATGGTGCCCGCTATGTATAGTCTGTGCAGCAAGGCGGATCTGATCGTCCCCAATGTGACCGAGGCCGCGCTGCTGCTGGGCGACCCGCTGCCCGGTGTGGGCAGTGCCGAGCAGGCCGCCGCACAGGCGGCCCGGCTGACCCGCGTAGCGCCGCAGGTCGTTGTGACCGGCGTGACGGGCATCGGCGGCGGACGCTACATAGGCTGTGTGGGCGCGGCCCGCGGCGGCGAGGGCTATGCCGTAAAAACGCTGCTGCAGCCGCGGATGTTCCACGGCACGGGCGATATTTTTGCTGCCGTGCTCGTCGGGCGCATTTTGCGTGGCAACGTCCCCCAGGCTGCCGTACAGGCAGCTGCCGCCTTCGTAGCCGAGTGCATCAGGCAGACGCCCGAGGGAGCCGACGAGCGGCTGGGCGTCTGGTTGGAGAACGCCCTGCCGAAACTGCGGCAGGAGTAAGACCATGAGACTGCCGCGAGACAAGGATGTCCTTGAAAATGCCCGAGCGCTGCGAAAAAGCATGACGCGGGAGGAACGCCATCTGTGGTATGATTTTCTGCGCGGATATTCGCCGCGCTTTGTACGGCAGAAGGTTGTAGGACGTTATATTCTGGATTTTTATTGCGATGCGGCAGGTCTGGCGATAGAGCTGGACGGCAGCCAGCATTATGAAGCGGCGGGACAGCTGCACGATGCACAGCGCACGGAATATCTGGAGGGCTTCGGAATCAGAGTGCTGCGGTTTTCCAATCTGGATGTGATGCAGCATTTTGAGGGCGTATGCCGTGTGATTGATAACGCCGTGAAAAGCCTCCCCTAGAGGGGAGGTGGCCGAAGGCCGGAGGGGTGGCCGGGAGCCGACCCATGAACGGCGTGCCGCCCGGCCCCTCACCCGGCGCTGCGGCGCCGCCCCTCCCCCAAGGGAGGGCTAAAGTTATAGAACGAGGACTTGTAAATTTATGCCAACCTTAAACATTGTACTGGTCGAGCCGCAGATCCCGCAGAACTCCGGCAATATCGCGCGGACCTGCGCGGTGACGGGAGCGCGGCTGCATATAGTCGGCCCGATGGGCTTTACCATCGACGACAAAAAATTAAAGCGCGCCGGGCTTGACTATTGGCACCAGCTTGATATAACATATTATCAAGATCAGGCGGACTTTTTTGCCAAAAACAGTGGTCCGTTTTTCTACTTCACGTCCAAGGGCCCGCGCCGCCATGTGGATGTGACCTACCCCGACGGCGCGTATCTCGTCTTTGGGCGCGAGGATGCCGGCCTGCCCGAGGAGCTGCTGGCCGCGCATGAGGCCGACTGCGTGCGTATGCCGATGCGCAGGGGCGAGCGCTGCCTGAACCTGTCCAACGCGGTGGCAGTGGGCGTGTACGAAGCATTGCGTCAATGGGATTTTGCCGGTTTGGAGACCCACGGGCAGTTGACCCGATACGAATGGAGTGAGGATGTAAAATGAGCAAGATAGGTTTTCTGACAGATTCCTGTTCCGACATTCCGCAGGAGCTTGCGGATAAGTACGGCATCGAGGTCGTGGGCTTCCCCATCAACCTTGACGGTGTGGAGTACATGGAGCGCAAGGACTTTACCAACGACCAGTTTTACCAGATGATGCGCGACGCCCAGGGCGTGCCCACCACCGCCGCCATCACCCAGCTGCAGTTCTGCGATATTTACGCCCGCTATGCGGACGAGGGCTACACCGACCTGGTGTACCTGAGCATCAACGCGGGCGGCTCCAGCACCTACAACAACGCCGTCAAGGCCATGGAGCTGTTGGAGGAGGAGCGCCCCGGCTACACGATGAAGATTCAGGTCATCGACAGCCACACCTACTCGATGCCCTACGGCTGGTATTTCTGTGAGTGCGCCCGCAAGGTGCGCAACGGCGGTGAGCTGGCCTCCTGCGTGGCCGAGCTGAAGCAGAAGCTGGACTGCGTTGAGATCTGTCTGGCCGCCTACAGCCTGAAGCAGATGAAGAAGTCGGGCCGCGTCAGCGCCGCCGCCGCTGTGGTCGGTGACCTGCTGGGCATCCGCCCCATCATCAGCCTGAATGCGGGCGTCTCCAAGGTCGAGAGCAAGGTCCGCGGCGACGCCGCCGTGCCCGCAGCCATGATCAAATGGGTGGAGAGCCGCGTCGATTCGATGAAGGACACGCCCTACATGGTGGCCTACACGTCCAGCACCGCCAAGCGTGACGAGCTGGTCAAGCTGTGCAAAAAGGCGTTTGGCCATGCACCGCTGATCGTGTTCCAGCTCGGCGGCGTTGTCAGCGCCAACACCGGCCCCGACGGCATCGCCATCGTCTACGAGGGCAAGCCCCGCAATCTCGAGGCTTATGCGCCGGAGCTGCCGTAATATTTTTCGGCAGCATAGGTAAGGTCTTGCACTTTGCCTGACAATGTAGTATAATACAGACAGTTCTTATACCATACCAAGAACTATTATGGTTGCTATGATAAGGTCATAGGACCGTAAAGCTCTGACGCCCTGCTGTTTGGCAGGGCGTCATCTTTTTTGCCCTAAATTTCGTTTAAATTGTCAGTTGCCAAATAATGCCATAGTGCGCTATGATAGTAGAAAAGTGAAAGGATGTGCAAAAAAAATGAAGCATCCCTATGGAATTGGTCTGGATATTGGCATTGCGTCCGTCGGCTGGGCGGTGGTGGCACTGAATGAAAACGCGGAGCCCTATGGTCTGATCCGATGTGGCTCACGCATATTTGATAAGGCCGAAGAACCCCAAACAGGCGACAGCCTTGCTGCCCCGCGCCGTAAGGCCCGCAGCGCCCGCCGCAGGCTGCGCCGCCGCAGCCTGCGCAAGGCGGATCTGTACGAGCTGATGGAGAAAAATGGTCTGCCCGGTAAGGCGGAAATAGAGCAGGCTGTGCAAGCGGGACATCTGCCGGATGTCTATGCGCTGCGTGTTCAGGCGTTGGATGGCCCGGTGACAGCACTGGATTTTGCCCGTATACTGTTGCACCTGATGCAGCGCAGGGGCTTTCGCAGTAACCGCAAGGCAGACGATGCACAAAAAGACGGTAAGCTGCTGCAGGCAATTGACGCGAACACCCGACGTATGGAGGCAAACCGGTACCGTACTGTCGGTGAGATGATGTACCGCGACCCTGTGTTTGCAGAGCACAAGCGCAACAAAGCGGAAAATTATCTTTCCACCGTCAAACGCGACCAAATCATAGACGAGGCCAGACTGGTTTTTGCAGCACAGCGTCAATACGGTGCGACATGGGCTTCGCCGGAGATGGAGGCAGAGTACCTTTGTATTCTGACACGCCAGCGCTCCTTTGCGGAAGGTCCGGGCAAAGGCAGCCCGTATAGCGGCAGCAACAGGGTCGGCACCTGCACGCTGGAGGGAAAGAGCGAGCAGCGGGCAGCCAAGGCGGCCTTCTCGTTTGAATATTTTACGCTGCTGCAAAAAATCAATCATATCCGCATTGCGGAAAACGGAACCAGCCGCACGCTGACACCGGCAGAGCGACAGGTACTGCTTTCTGTGTGCTGCCAGACGGACAAGCTGGATTTTGCCCGGATCCGCAAGGCGTTGGCACTGCCGGAAGAAGCACGGTTCAACATGGTGCGGTATCGCGGGGAGCAGACGGCAGAAGCCTGCGAAAAGAAAGAAAAAATAACGGCACTCCCCTGCTACCACAAGATGCGTAAGGCGCTGAATACCCTGCGGAAGGATCATATCCGCAATATCAGCCGCGAGCAGCTGGATGCCGCCGGAGCTGCGCTGACGAACCCGGAAAACGAGGATAAGCTGCGGGAGGCATTGAAACAGGCGGAGTTTGAACCGCTGGAAATAGAAGCACTGCTGACGCTGCCCAGCTTTGCGGGATATGGACACATTTCGGTCAAGGCGTGCCGCAAGCTGATCCCCTATCTGGAACAGGGCATGAACTATAACGATGCCTGCCAGGCAGCCGGATATGATTTTCAGGGAAGTCAAAACGGCGAAAAAGCGCAGTTCCTGCCGGCCTCAACGGAGGAAATGGAGGATATTACAAGCCCGGTGGTGCGCCGTGCAGTGGCACAGACGATCAAGGTCGTCAATGCAATCATCCGCGAGCAGGGCGAAAGCCCGGTCAGTATCCATCTGGAGCTGGCAAGAGAGATGAATAAGAACTTCCAGCAGCGCAGCGAGTTGGACAAGGCGATGCGGGATAACAGTGCGGAAAATGAAAAACTGATGCAGGAACTGCACGCAAAGTTCTCCGGGCGGAAAATCAGCGGGCAGGACCTTGTGAAATACCGCCTGTGGAAAGAGCAAAATGAGATATGCGCGTATTCACTGGAAAAACTGGATTTGACGCGGGTCATTACAGAACCGGATTATGCGGAAGTTGACCACATTGTCCCTTATAGCATAAGCTTTGATGACCGCCGTACAAATAAGGTGCTGGTGCTGAAATCGGAGAACCGTCAGAAGGGAAACCGTCTGCCGCTGCAATACCTGCAGGGAAAACGACGGGACGACTTTATTGTGTACACCAAAGCAAACGTAAAAAATTTCCGCAAGCGCCAGAACCTATTGAAGGAAAGGCTGAGCGAGGAGGACGGCAAGGGTTATATCCAGCGCAACCTGCAGGATACACAGTATATTGCGGCTTTTATGCTGAACTATATCCGCAATCATCTTGCGTTTGCAGACTGTTCCGGGGCAGGCAAACGGCGGGTCGTTGCGGTAAATGGCGCCGTTACGGCGTTTTTGCGCAAGCGCTGGGGTCTTAGCAAGGTGCGTGCCGACGGCGATCTGCACCATGCAGCGGACGCGGCGGTGCGTAATGAGCACTTCCCTGAACCTTGGCCGCACTTCCGTGATGAGCTGACGCAGCGATTGTCGGCCTGCCCGCAGGAAAATTTGATGCAGATCAACCCGGTCTATTATGCGACGGTGGATATTTCGTCTATTCAGCCTGTGTTTGTATCGCGGATGCCGCGCCATAAGGTGACAGGTGCGGCACACGAAGAGACGATTCGAAGCCAAGTGAACGAAAAATATACAGCAGTGCGAAAATCAATTACAGAATTGTCACTGGATAAGGATGGAAAAATCAAAGACTATTTTAAACCAAGCAGCGATACGCTTTTGTACGAAGCACTGAAGAAGCGTCTGACAGAATTTGGCGGAAACGCAAAGAAAGCCTTTGCGGAACCGTTTTATAAGCCACGTGCGGACGGAACCCCCGGCGCACAGGTGCGCAAAGTGAAGGTTGTCGCAAAAATGAACAACACAATTCCTGTCCGCAGCGGCGGAGGCGTTGCAAAAGGCGGCGACATGATCCGTATAGATGTGTATTATGTCCCCGGTGATGGTTATTATTGGGTGCCGATTTATGTGGCGGACACGGTGAAAGAAACCTTACCGAATAAGGCGGTTGTGCGAGACAAAACAATGGAAGAGTGGAAAGAAATGAAAGAAGATGACTTCCTGTTCTCACTTTATAGCAATGACCTTATTTTAGTGGAAAGAGATAAACCAATCTGCTTTTCACTTATGCATAAAGATAGCACACTTCCGAAAAAGTATGAGACGAAGAAGGAACTGGTTTATTATAAGTACGGAAATATATCAAATGCTGCAATCAAAGTGGAAACGCATAATGGGGCGTATGTTTTTGAAGGTATGACGTTTGGAACCGTACGAAAAATCCAGAAATACCAGGTCGATATTCTTGGTAATTACGTTCCTGTTAAAAAAGAAAAACGGCAAACCTTCCCTGCCCAACGGAGGTGAATTATGTCCTACCGCTGTCTGACGGTGTATGGTTTTCAGCCGTGCCTGGGGCTGCACCATGACAGCGAGCTGAACCAGTTTAATCTGGCGGATGACCTGATGGAGCCGTTCCGGCCCGTAGCGGATTTGTACGTGGCAGCAAATGTGGCCGAGGATGCAGCATTGACACCCATACTGAAGGGAAAGCTTGTAAACCTGTTGAATGCGGATGATTGTCTTTTTTGACCTGCCTGTGCAGACAAAGACTGAAAGGCGGCATGCGACGGCGTTCCGGAATTTTTTGCTGAAGGACGGATACCACATGCTGCAATTCTCTGTGTACGCGAGGGTGTGCAACGGCAACGACGCCGTGAAGAAACACGAAAGCCGTTTGAGGGCATCCTTACCGCCAAACGGCTCCATTCGCCTGCTTGTCGTTACAGAAAAGCAGTACCAGTCTATTCAGATTCTTCTGGGAAATTATCAGCCGGAAGAAGCCCCTTTTGTATGTGAACAGTTGAGTTTTTTCTAAAACAAAAAGCGCATCGGACCGCAATCCGATGCGCTTTTTGCATAGCCTATTATACCATACCAAGAGCTATTAGGGAACTATGACTCCTCGTGATTGGCAGTCTTCCGGGCGGCGATTATACCATACCAAGAGCTATTAGGGAACTATGACTTTTCGCCACAAGCGCCGCCGCCCACAGCTATTATACCATACCAAGAGCTATTAGGGAACTATGACATCTTAGACAATTTCTACCACCACCTTCGGATTATACCATACCAAGAGCTATTAGGAAACTATGACTGGATTCATCAACGGCAAATCCAATCGGGAATTATACCATACCAAGAGCTATTAGGGAACTATGACCATGAAGACCTATTCCATGAACCTGTCTGAATTATACCATACCAAGAGCTATTAGGGAACTATGACTGAAATTTATCACACCGAACTACTGGACCTATTATACCATACCAAGAGCTATTAGGGAACCATGATTTTCAGATAATCGATAATGCACTCCGATGCATTATACCATATCAGCACAATATGCGCAGAATCTACCACAAATTTTCCCCGCAGGTCTTGCAACGGCCTGCGGGTTTTGTTATAATTTAGGTTTGTTGAGCAACTTAGGATTTTAGGCTCCGCTGCCGGCTGCTGGTCGGCAGCGCAAACCCCGCAAGGCTGGCGGTCTTGCGCGTGGTCAAAATCTATCCGCCGGAGTATTGTATGAATATGAAAAATCTGTCCGTCCGTCGTCTTGTGCGCTGCGCTGTCATTGCGGCTGTCTATGTGGTCGTCTGCCTTGTGCTGGCCCCGTTCAGCTACGGCGCGGTGCAGGTCCGCGTGGCCGAGGCCCTCTGTCTGCTGCCGGTGTTCGGCGCCGAGTATATCGTCGGCGTCACGCTGGGCTGCTTTTTGGCAAATCTGCTCGGCTCCACCGTCGTTGACGTGGTGTTCGGCACGCTGGCGACCCTGCTGGCCTGCCTTGTCACCTACAAGCTGCGCAATGTGCGCATCAAGGGTCTGGCTGTGGCAGCTTCCCTGCCGCCGGTGCTGTTCAATGCCGTGATCATCGGCATTGAGATCGCCGTCATGTTCCCGGACCCCACCTCCAGCGCTCCCATCTGGCTGGCCTGCATCACCAACGGCATCTCCGTAGGTATCGGCGAGCTCATCAGCTGCACCGTTCTGGGTGTGCTGCTGGTGAAGATCATCGAGAGCAGCAAGGCCCTGCGCAAAATTTTTGCAGCTTAAAGACCGCAAGGAGGTTTCCATGCAGGCAAACGGAATGATCTTCTGGGACTGGAACGGCACTTTGATGGATGATGTTGATTTCACCCACAGCTGTCTCAACTGGATGCTGGAGACCCACGGTTATCCGCAGCGGTACGATCTTGCCGCTTACCGGGAAATTTTCGGTTTTCCCATTGAGGAATACTACACCCGCGCCGGTTTCAACTTTGCAAAGCACCCTTATGCAGAGCTGGCCGAGCGCTTTATGGAACATTATAACGCAGGTGTGGATGCCTGTCCCCCCTCTGCACACGCTGTCGAAACGCTGGCCGAACTTTCGCGCCGGGGCTGGCGGCAGAGCGTGCTTTCCGCCTCCCGCCGGGACTACCTGATCGAGCAGGTAGCCGCACGGGGCCTGCAGGCCTATTTTACCGAGTTGCTCGGCCTTGCAGACATCTATGGCGTAAGCAAAGTGCAGGTGGGCAAACAGTGGCTTGCACAAAGCGGCATCGCCCCTGCTGCCTGCGTGATGGTGGGCGACACCCAGCACGATGCCGAAGTTGCAAAGGCCCTTGGCACAAGATGCGTGCTCTACACCGGCGGCCACCAGTCCCGCGCGCGGCTCGAGGCTGTGTGCCCGAATGTCATCGACGATCTGGCACAGCTGCCGCAGCTGCTGGAAACCTTATAATGTACATCTGACCACTTCTGATTTGCAAAAATCAGAGGTGGTTTTTGTTTTAGCTGGCTCGCCCTCTCAGTCTCGCATTCGCTCGCCAGCTCCCCCAAAGGGGGAGCCTTTGGCGAAACCGGAAACTTTGCGTGAATTGCCAAGGCCTCCCACTTTGGGGGAGGTGGATGCGACCAGCGGGAGCAGACGGAGAGGGCAAGGCTGTTCGCCTCCACCACATATCTTTTTCTTTTATGAACCCTCTTCCAGCGCAAATTTACAGAAAATTCATTCAAAATCCGGCTAAAATAACCTTGCAGGTTTGACGCGTCTGCCGCTTTGGTGTATCATATATGTGTGTATTTATGTCTATCTCCGGGAAGCATTTTCCCGAATTTGATCTATGAGGTGTTACCAATGTCCCTTGTTGAAAAACTCTTTGGCAGCTTCTCGGACCGGGAGCTGAAAAAGATCAACCCCATTGCCAAGCAGGTGCTGGCTCTGGAAGAAAAATATGCCGCCATGCCGGATGCCGACCTGCAGGCACAGACCGCTGTGTTCAAGCAGCAGCTGGCCGACGGCAAGACCACCGATGATATCCTGCCCGATGCCTTTGCCGTCTGCCGCGAAGCCGCATGGCGCGTGCTGGGCATGAAGCACTTCCCTGTGCAGGTCATCGGCGGCATTGCCCTGCACCGCGGCGATATTTCCGAGATGCAGACCGGTGAAGGCAAGACTCTTGTGGCTACCCTGCCCGCCTACCTGAATGCCCTCACCGGTGAGGGCGTGCATGTTGTCACCGTCAACGATTACCTTGCCAAGCGCGACAGCGAGTGGATGGGCAAGCTCTACCGCTGGCTGGGTCTGAGCGTCGGCCTGATCGCACAGGGCATGGACGGCGATGCACGCCGCGCCGCCTATGCCGCCGACATCACCTACGGCACCAACAACGAGTTCGGCTTTGACTACCTGCGCGACAACATGGTGACCTATAAGGCCAACATGGTGCAGCGCGGCCACGCCTATGCCATCGTCGATGAAGTGGACTCCATCCTGATCGATGAAGCCCGCACGCCCCTGATCATTTCCGGCCGCGGTGAGGATTCTTCCAGCCTGTACACACAGGTGGACCGCTTTGTGCGCACCCTGCGCAAGAGCGTGGTGGTAGAGCTGGAGGATAAGGTCTCTACCGACGAGCAGACCGACGGTGATTACGTCGTGGACGAAAAGCACAAGACCTGTACCCTGACTGCCAGCGGCATCAAGAAAGCGGAAGCCTACTTCAAGGTCGAGAACCTTGCCGCCGCCGAGAACATGACCCTTGCCCATCACATCGATCAGGCCATCAAGGCTTACGGCGTGATGCAGCGGGACATCGATTACGTGGTCAAGGATGGTCAGGTCATCATCGTGGACGAGTTCACCGGCCGTCTGATGATCGGCCGCCGCTACAACGAAGGCCTGCATCAGGCCATCGAAGCCAAGGAAGGCGTGAAGATCGCCGCCGAGAGCAAAACGCTGGCTACCATCACCTTCCAGAACTACTTCCGCATGTACAAAAAGCTGTCCGGTATGACCGGTACCGCCAAGACAGAAGCAACCGAGTTCACCGAGATCTACGGCCTGAACATCGTTACGGTGCCCACCAACCGCCCCCGTCAGCGCATCGATTATCCGGATGCCATCTACAAGACGGTCAACGGCAAATACAATGCCGTTATCCAGCAGGTGCTGGAATGCCACCAGAAGGGCCAGCCCGTGCTGGTGGGTACGGTCAGCGTGGAAAAGAGTGAGACCCTTGCCAAGATGCTGCAGAAATACACCCGCGACTTCAACGTGCTGAACGCAAAGAACCACGAGCGTGAAGCCGAGATCGTGGCGCAGGCCGGCAAAAAGGGTGCCATTACCATTGCCACCAACATGGCAGGCCGTGGTACCGATATCATGCTGGGCGGCAACGCCGAGTTCATGGCCAAGGCCCAGATGCGCAAGGAACACTTCTGCGAAAACCTGCTGAACCCGGAAAAGCCCGAGGATGCCGACCCGGCTGCAGTGGAAATGCTGCTGACCGAAGCCAACGGCCACGGCGATACCGAGGATGCCAACATCCTTGCTGCCCGCAAGCGCTTCGATGAGCTGTACGCCCAGTGCAAGCCCCAGATCGATGCCGAAGCTGAGCAGGTGCGCGCTGCAGGCGGCCTGTTCATCATCGGCACCGAACGCCACGAGAGCCGCCGCATCGACAACCAGCTGCGCGGCCGTGCCGGCCGTCAGG
>OGMP01001180.1_pt1 | contig 21814 bp, 19 predicted proteins | sample 1573261 | NCBI WGS metagenome assembly OGMP01 (sample SAMEA2581878, study PRJEB24529) | metagenome | biome: Human gut stool | place: China | collected 2011 | reverse complement strand
CGCAAGCAAAGCGCTGCGGATGCTGGGTGCCGCAACCCGGGCAGTGGCAGCGCGTCAGCGCTGACGGAGAGGTTTACTCCACCGTCACGCTCTTTGCCAGATTGCGGGGCTTATCGACGTCACAGCCGCGCAGGACGGCCATATAGTAGGCGAACAGCTGCAGCGGCACGATGAGCTGCAGGGGCATCAGCAGCTCGTCATAGTCGTCCAGACGTACCACATAGTCCGCCACGCCCTCCGGGACGACGGCATCCTTCGTCGTGAAGAGGATGACCCGCGCACCGCGGCTCTTGGTCTCCTTAGCGTTGGAGATGGTCTTTTCGTACACCTGCTTCTGGGTGGCCAGCGCGATGACCGGCACACCGTCAGTGATGAGGCTGATGGTGCCGTGCTTGAGCTCACCGGCAGCGTAGGCGTCCGAGTGGACGTAGCTGATCTCCTTGAGCTTCAGGCTGCCTTCCAGCGAGAGGGCGTAGTCGAAGCCGCGCCCGATGAAGAAGCAGCTCTGGGTGTTGACGAAGCGGCTGGCGAGGTACTTTATCTGCTCACAGTCGGCCAGACGAGGCTGGATGACCTCACCGGCGCGGAGCAGCTCGGCGGTCAGGCGGCGGGTCTCTGCCTCGCTCAGACGGCCTCTGGCGTAGGCCAGACGGAACGCGAAGAGGTAGAGGGTGCAGAGCTGCACCATATAGGCTTTGGTGGACGCCACGGCGATCTCCGGGCCGGCGTAGGTGTAGAGGACGTAGTCCGCTGCGCGGGCGATGGAGCTGCCCACCACATTGACGACAGCCAGCACCGGCACACCCCTGCTCTTGGCGAGGCGGAGGGCGGCCAGCGTGTCGCTGGTCTCGCCCGACTGGCTGATGATGATGACGAGGTCGTCGGGGTCGAGGATGGGGTCACGATAGCGGAACTCGCTGGCGATGTCCACCTCGGCAGGGACCCGGGCCAGCCGCTCGATGGCAGTCTTGCCCACCATACCGGCGTGCATGGCCGTGCCGCAGGCCACGAGGTGGATGTTCTTGATGCTGCGCAGCTTCTCGTCGCTCAGCTCTGGGATGCGGAGGTCGGGCATACCGTTCTCCACGCGGGGGCTGACGGTGGCCGTGATGGCGGCAGGCTGCTCATGGATCTCTTTCAGCATGAAGTGGGGGTAGCCGCCCTTCTCAGCGGCTTCTTCGTCCCAGTCGGCGGTCAGCACTTCCCGCTCCACCGGCTTGCCGAAGGCGTCGTAGAACCGGATGCCGTCGGCCTTGACCACCGCCATGTCGCCCTCCTCGAGGACGCTGTAGCGGCGGGTGTACTTGAGCAGGGCCGGAATATCGGAGGCCACGAAGTTCTCGCCCTCGCCCCAGCCCACGATGAGGGGGCTCTCCTTCTTGACGGCGTAGATGGTGTCCGGCTCTTCCCGGAACAGCACGCCCAGCGCATAGCTGCCCCGCACCATCGCCAGCGCCTCCCGCAGGGCTGCCAGCGGGCTCTGTTTGGGCTGGGCGCAGCAGAAGTAGTCGATGAGCTTGACCAGCACCTCGGTGTCCGTCTCGCTCTCAAAGGTGACGCCCTTGGCCATCAGGTCGGCCTTCAAAGGGCCGTAGTTCTCGATGATGCCGTTGTGGACGATGCTCACGCGGGGGGTGGAGTGGGGATGGCTGTTGACGTCGCTGGGCTCGCCGTGGGTGGCCCAGCGGGTGTGTCCGATGCCGCAGAAGCTCTCGGGCAGGTTTTCTGCCTCCAGCTTGCGGCGGAGCACTTCCAGCCGGCCCTTGCTCTTGACGACGTGGATGCCGCCTTCCAGCGCCAGCGCGACGCCGGCGGAGTCATAGCCGCGGTATTCCAGCTTTTCCAGACCGTTCAGCAGCACTTCCTGGGCGCTGCGCTTACCCGAATAACCTACGATGCCACACATACAAAACACCTCCATGCCGACAGCCCGGCGCGAACGTACACGGCGGCTGTCAGCCTCTTATAATCAGTCTATGTTCTTGTATGGCTTTCTTTGAAAGGGTTCTGTTGCGGTATTGCTGCCGTTTTTTGCCCTTCTCTGCGGCTGGTATAAGCCCTGGAAGCTATCGCTCCCGTTTCAACCGGAGGAACACCCGCCGAAACTTTCGATGATCCCTCTCCTCGTCACCCTCACGGCTGTCACCCGCGTGGCCCGGCGCTTTTTCGTCAACTGAAGTGGTCTATCCCCTCTTTCTGCTCTTTCCGCCGCTTTCCTGAAAGCAAAAACAGCTCCTTTCGGAGCTGTCAGAAGCCGACGGAAAAGGTCAGCGGTATTGTATCATAAAGTCCCACATCCGTCAATGGACGCCCAGCATTTTGTGGAGCCTCGGCTGCCAGACCACTTTATAGAGCATCAGCATATTGTGGAGCGCCCGGTCATAGAGCAGGAAGGCTGCATTGCCCATGGCCAGCGTCACCAGCGAGACAGCCAGCGCCGTAGTGCGCAGCTCTTCGGCGATGCTGCCCGCCGGGACCAGCAGCAGCACCAGCCCGTACATCGCCAGGATCCCGCCGTTGCAGAGCAGCAGCTTGCAGACAGCCCGCAGCAGGGCCGGGCGTATCCGCTCGAAATAAGGCTTTGCCAACGGATAGTACCCCAGCAGGAACACAAAGGTGAGGGCCACTTCCTTGTCCGGCACGAAGAGCAGACTCAACAGGCTCACCGCGCCATAGGCCGTCAGAGCCATGGTCTTCCCGCACTCCACGCAGACTGTGGCGATGAGAAAGCTGGCCACCGCCGGAGCGATGAACATCGCAATGGGAAACACAGCCCCCAGCAGCATCAGGGCCACGCTGAGCGCTGCGGCCATGCCGCAGTAGGCCATGGCCCAGCTTTTACTTTTGCGTCCCTTCATGGCAGCTCCCATTGTACCGGCTGGCTCTCAGCGTCCAGCGGCTCGATGGCGTGGCGGAGGCCCAGGATCATGATGTTGTCCAGCAGGGTGCGGTTCAGCTTGACGTCCAGCATCCCGTAGGCGCGGACGAGGTCGTTGACTGCAGCGAGGGCCTGCCGCCGGGCGTTTTCCCGGGCAGCGTTCCTGTCGTTGATGCCGTTGACGAGGAAGACGTTGTAGCGGCCCTTATCTTTGTCCCGGGAAAAGCTCTCCGCTTTGTCCAGCAGATAAGCGGCCCGACCGATGCAGCTGCCGATGTAGTGCATACTTTTGCGCTGATTGGGGTCGTCGGTGGCCAGCACCGAGTAGAGCGCGCCGTAGAGGTTGCCCTTCGGCTCTGCGGCCAGCAGATAGTTCTTGGCGTTCAGGGTCATCTGGACGTTGGCCTGGTCCCGCTCCTGTACGAAGATGCGCTCCAGTGCCGGGTTCTCGGCGGCGGCCTTCCGGTAGGCTCGCCGCAGCAGGACGGTGTCCACCACCCGCCGTGCCTTTTTATAGAAGGGCAGGTCGGCCCACTGGGCATCCTGGATGCGGTGCCAGCTCAGCAGGACTTCCACCTGTGCAGCCAGCCGGATGCCCTGGGTCTGACACATCATCTGCCGCCAGACCAGCGTACCCGGCTCCCGCATCCACTTACAGGTGGCCGGACGGCCCGCCAGACTGTCGGCCAGCACCGCGAACAGGACGCCGTTGTAGCGCAGACCATAGCAGGAATACAGCCCATAGGTGGTGTAGAGCTGGCGGCGGACGCCGCGCTGATACCACTGATAGGTGTTGTAATCCCGGATGGTCAGCTCCGGCAGATAGGGCCGCATACGTCCCTTCATTCTGTTCATTCCTTTCGCGGGCCGCGCCGGGCGCAGCCTTTCTTGCAGGGGAAGACCGCTTCCCCACAGCTGTAGACTAGTATAATCTATTTTTCGTCAGCGTTCAACCGTTCTTTTGTAAATTCTTATAGAAAAGGCCGCACTGGAATCGATTTCAGTGCGGTCTTCTAGTGCATCTTATTTCTTTTCGAAACGACCCGTGTGGCCGGGCTGGGTGCGCTTGCCGTCAAAGCCGCTCTTGGGCATGGGCTTTGCGGGGCGGTTCTCGAACTTGGGGGCGTTGTAGTACATATACAGCTGGCAGGGGATCATGCCGTTGTACATCTTGCGGCGCTTGTTGGCTCGCTTGCCGTAGTGGTGTTCAAAATCCATATCGGCAGTGATGGCGTAGACACCGGCGCAGGGGTGGGCCTCCATCTGCTGGCCGAGGGTGCGGGCCAGCTTGGCGGCGCCCTCGATGGTGCTCATGCGCTCGCCGTACGGGGGGTTGGTCAGGACGATGGCCTCGCTCCTGGCGGCGAAATCGGCCACGTCGGCCACCTCGAAGTGGCAGCGCTTCTCCACGCCGGCCAGCTTGGCGTTGGCGTTGGCCAGAGCCACGGCGGCGGGGTCGATGTCGTAGCCGAAGGCCTCAAAGCCCACGTCCAGCTTGGAGTCGGCCAGAGCCTTCTGGCGCTGCTCGGCCCAGATGGCGGCAGGCACGAAGCTGTAGCGCTCGGCGGCAAAGCGGCGCTTGAGGCCGGGGGCAATGTTCATGGCCTTCTGAGCGGCCTCGATGAGGAGGGTGCCGCTGCCGCAGAAGGGGTCTTCCACGAGGCTGTCGCGGCGGACGCGGCCCAGGTCGGCGATGGTAGCGGCCAGCGTCTCACGGATGGGGGCCTCCATGGAGTTGCGGCGGTAGCCGCGCTTGTGCAGGCCGTCGCCGGTGGTGTCCAGCATGATCTCGCAGACGTTCTTGCGGAGCATGAAGCGGATCTTATACTCCGCGCCGGTCTCGGGCAGGCTGGTGGTGCGGTGGCCCTGCATCAGGCGCTTGACCACAGCCTTCTTGATGATGCTCTGGCAGGCCGGCACGCTGGACAGCTGGCTGTTCAGCGAAGAGCCGGTGACCGGGAAGGCCGCGTCGGCGGGCAGCAGCTCTTCCCAGTGGATGGAGTAGACGCCGTCGAACAGCTCGTCGAAGGTGGTGGCTGTGTAGGTGTTCAGGAGCAGCATCACGCGCTCCACGGTGCGGAGGTTGAGGTTGGCGGCTGCTATCATATCCGCGCCGCCCTTGAAGGTCAGACGGCCGTCGCTGACCCGGATGTCCTCGGCGCCGATGCGGCGCAGCTCAAAGTTGGCCGTGGACTCGCACCCGAAAAAGCAGGGGGCGATGAGTTCAAATTTTGCAGGCATTCTGGTTTCCTTTCCTGTCGGGTGCGGCGTGCCGCACCAAAAAACAGGCCCGCCCCGCTGGGGGCAGGCCCAAAGCTTCTTCGTCTTGTGCGGACGGCTCAGCGGCTGCCGCGGCGTCCCCGGGGTGCGTAGCCGCCGCCCCGGCGGTTGTTGGTCTCGTGGTCGAGGTCGGCCATCTTCTCTTCGCTCTGGCTCTTGAAGCGGCTCATCATGTCCTCAAAGCTCAGGTTGTCGCTCTTGGCCGGGGCCTTGGGCTGCCAGACGCGGGGCGCTGCGTCCCGTGCCGGGCCGCGTCCGCCCTGGGGACGGCCGCCCTGACCGTTGCGGCGGAAGCCGCCTTCCCGCGGGCCGTTGTTGTTGGGGCGGGGGCCGCGGCCTTCACGCGGAGCGCGGGGTGCCGGCGGCAGCAGCCGCTTGATGGACAGCGCGATCTTGCCGTCCGGTGCCACATTGATGACCTGCACCTTCACGGTGTCGCCGTCATGCAGCACGGCTGCAATGTCCTGCACATACTCGTTGGACACCTCAGAAATGTGGACCATGCCCACGCGGCCCTCCGGCAGCGCAACGAATGCGCCAAACGGTTTTACGCCGGTGACACGGCCTTCAAAAATATTCCCTACCTCAATCGCCAAAACTCAATACTCCTTGTTGACTAATGTGTTTCCCGCCGGCCGCAAGCCGCTCGGGGCGCGGCATCAGTTGCCCGTCACATCCACAAAGATGCGCTCGTTGGCCGCCGCATAATTGTAAGAGTCCCGCGCGACCCACTCGGTCACGTCGTCCGAGTCGCCACTGAGGATGCGCTGCATCTCCTCGTTCTGGGTCTTCTGCTGGTCGATCTGCTCCTGCAGGGTGTCCAGCTCCGCTTTCTTGGAGCTGAGCGCCACCTGATTTGCGATGTACGCCGCCAGCATACTCAGCAAAAGCAGAAGGAAGAGCAGTTTCAGCACAGCGCCCACGACGGACGCCTTTCTCTTCCGCTTTTTCCGGCTCGGATTTGCCATAACACAGTGCCTCCCGTTTTCGGACAGCAGGCCCGATGCGCCTGTACTCTCACTTTGATACGTTTGAATTATACAACATACGCCGTGGTGTTGGCAAGCTCTTTTTCTGTTTTTTTGCAAGTCTTTTTTCGTTCCGCCGTACTTTGGCGGCGGCGCGGGCAGCTTTCCACGGGGCGATGCACCGGGCGGCGAGCTGCACCGGCCCCAGCAGCAGTTTCCCCGCAAAGGCTTCGGCAGCGGCGAACAGAGGCCGCAGCGCTGCCTGCACCGCCACGGCGGCGCAGAACGCTGCCAGCGCCATATAGCCCCGCAGCTGCCCGGCCTGACTCTGGGAGACGGCATAGCTCTGCAAAGCCATCAGCACGGCTCCCACAAAAAGCATATCCGGCAGGAACGCGGCCCTGCCCCGGGTGGGCAGAACGGCCCGCACCGCGCCCAGCACACCACCCAGCACCGCGCAGGCCGCCATCTCCTGTCCCACCGCCCCGGGCGAAAGCGCCGGGCCCATCACCGGACGAGACGGCGCAGAAAGCCGCCCGGCGTATGCTCTGCGGTGTATTCCAGCGTGTCCACCCGGCCTGTAAGCTTGACTTCGCCTTTGTCGAGGTCGAGGCTGGTGACGCTCAGCTCGGCCCCGGTGAGTTCCAGCGTCCCTTTCGAGGTGAGCATCGCCGCCCCCTCGGCGTCGCAGCGGATGACCCGCCGCACACCGGTGACGGTCAGCTTGTTCCGCCCCTCCAGGATGAGGTCATGAGGCAGAGCCTGCTCCGGCTTTGCGTCCTGTTGTTTCATGACATTCCCCTCCCCTTTTCTGCCATCTTATGCAGGGCGGGGCGGGGTCATGCCGGATTTACTCGGCTTTCGGGGCGTCGTGGGCGGCTGCCAGCACATTGTCCTGCTCGATGACCTCGTACATCTCGCGGGCCACGTCCTTGGTGCGGGGCTCCACGTCGGAGAGGACCTTCACCTTGATGGGCCGGTTGCCGAAGGTGACCTCGATGATGTCGCCGGCCTTGACGGCCTGGCTGGCCTTGGCGGTCTTGCCGTTGATGAGGATGCGGCCCGCGTCGGCCACCTCATTTGCTACCGTGCGGCGCTTGATGAGCCGCGAAACTTTCAGATATTTGTCTAAACGCATTTCTAAACTCCTTGTATCAACCTCTCCGTCACGCCTACGGTGTGCCACCTCTCCTATCGAGGAGAGGCCTTGGCAGTCCGTAAAGTTTCGTCTTTCCCCATAAACTTTTCCTCTTCGCCAGAGGCTCCCCTCGGTAGGGGCAACAGCGACGACCGCCGCCAGTGGCGGAAACAGGGAGTCGCTGTTGGGGCAGCGGCCAGCGAGACGCAAGCAATGCGCAGCGGATGCTGGGAGCCGCAACTCGGCCTTGTCGAGCGATAGCGAGACTGAGAGGTTGTTCCTCTATTAAAAAAAGCCGCCGGGCCTAAAGGTTCCGGCGGCGGTGGGTTTTCTCTTACAGGGTGTCCTTCAGAGCCTTGCCCGGCTTGAACACGATGCTCTTGGAAGCAGCAATGGTGATGGCCTCGCGGGTGCGGGGGTTGATGCCCTGACGCTCAGCGCGCTCACGCACCTCGAAGGTGCCGAAGCCGGAGATGGAGATCTTCTCACCCTCGGCCATAGCCTTGCCCAGTGCCTCGAATGCAGCGTTGACAGCCATCTCGGCGCTCTTCTTGCTCATCTCAGTGTTTGCCGCAACCTGTGCGATCAGATCGGTCTTGGTCATAATAAAAGCCTCCACAATATTCTCAACATTTTCTATTCGAGCAGACGGTCTGACCGTCTGGTACCCGTTTACGTTTCGTCCGCTTCCAGCCTCTGGGTGAAGCGCTTTGCCGCAAAGGTCAGTGCCTCTTCGGCGTCCACACCGGCCAGACGCATGGCATCGGCGGCGGCCAGCAGCAGCTCACCGGCGTTCTCTGCCGTCTGCTGTGCGTCCCACGCGGCCTTGGCGCTGTCCAGAGTCCTGGCCGCACCGGCGGCATCCTCCGGCCCGCAGCCGAACCGCGCGGCCCGCTTCTGGAGCTTCTGGGCGCGCATCAGGGCGGGCAGGGTGGCCGGGACGGTGTCCAGCTCATCGGCCAGAGTCGTGCGGCCCTTTTCCTTATTTTTGAGCGCATCCCAGCTGTTTATACCAGCATTTTCCGCCGCAGAGGAAGCAAAGATGTTCGGGTGGCGGAAGACCAGCTTCTCGCACACCTCGCGGCAGACCTTTTCCATGTCGAAACGGCCCCGCTCCTCCTCGATGACGGTGTGGAACACCACCTGCATCAGGACGTCGCCCAGCTCTTCCTGCATCATGACAGGGTCGTCAGCGTCGATGGCTTCCAGCGCCTCGCACGTTTCTTCCAGAAAGTTTTTCCGGATGGAAGCGTGGGTCTGGGCTTTGTCCCACGGACAGCCGTTCTCCCCGTCTCTCAGGATGTGGATGATCTCCACGAGGTCTTCCGCCGTATAGTGTTCCCTCGGCGTCCAGTCCTGCATGGGGCATCTCCTTTCCGCATTCCGAAAACATCTGCGAACAGATTCAAATTGTACCGCAGAATCTGCCGAAATGCAAGGGTACAAGCGCATTTTCCGGCTTTTTGCGGCAAAATTTTCATTTCATTCACAACAAAAGGCGGCATCCCCCGGGGGACACCGCCCTGCGTGGGCTTTTTAGCTTACAGCTGTGCGCCGCACTTGTTGCAGAACAGCGCGTCGTCCGAGACGGGCGCGCCGCACTGGGGGCAGGTCTTGGCCTCGTTGTCCTCGGGCTTTTCCTCGGCGGGCTCTGCGGCTGCGTCAGTCGTCACGTCGGCGGCGGCCTCTTCCGTATCCTCGAAAGTCGTCTCAATGACGGTATCCGGCTCGAGAGAGGCTTTCAGGTCGGAGAGCTCCTGCTCGATGTTGGCGATCATCTCGATGTATTTGTCCACAAGGGGCTGGTTCTCCTCGTTGCCCTTGGCCAGACTATACACCAGAGCGCCCAGCTGGCGCTGCGCCTTGTACAGCTTGCTCTGCGCGTTCACGATCTTTGCCTGGGTGCGGCCCTTTTCGGCCAGATCCAGCGCGGCATTCTTGCCTTTCTCGGCATACTCGAGGCCCATTTCCTTGATCTTATTGAAGTCCATAAAAGACACCTCACTTGTCTATGCCCGGGGTGGGCAGCACTCCTCTGCGTTTTCTGCTCAGGCTGTCCCTGTGCCGCCGGAGATTATTTTCATTATAGCGCACTCCCGGGGGGAATGCAACGAATCCCACCCAAGTTTTACAGAATCGTGCGGATTTGGAAACAGTTTTTTCGCAATTTGCACACTTTCCGCGTTCTGATGTCGTTTAGAAGCTGTTTTCGTAAGCAGGGTGCGCCGAACAGCGAGGATTTTTGCCCGCAGACAAGGCGATTTTCCGCAGCAATCCTGACGGATTGCAAGGGAAAGCAACGTAGCATGCGGGCAAAAAGACCGTTTCGGGCGGTGTGCAATGCTTAGGAAAACGGCTTCTCAAATTTCGCCTGCGTAGAACTCGCGCAGCATACTGTCGGCGGGCAGAAGCTCCAGCTCCACCGGGGCCACATGCTCGAAGCGGCGGGCCGTCTCGTCCCAGAGCTCCGCGTTGTGGCCTTCCAGCGTAAAGCGCTGGCTCACCGGGCGCAGGAGCTTTGCGATGAGGCCCAGCTCGTAGGTGAAGGAAGTGTCCAGCAAAAAGTCTGCCGTAGTCTTGAAGCCCTTGATATACCGGGTCTCGCCGTCGAGGACTCTGTCCCACATGGAGAGGGTCTTGGCGGGGCTGCGGCCCCGGGCTGCGGCATCCCGCAGGGTGCGGCGGCAGAGGCGGATGTCCTGGGTGTTGATGATACGGCGGCCATCAATGCAGTATTCCTCCCGCAGGCCAGCGTAAATGCGGTAGACGTCGTCGCCCTTCACAAGGCCCGTCAGCTCAGGGTTCAGGGCGTGGATGCCCTCAACGATGCAGACGCCGCCCTTGAGGTCCAGCGTCTCCGTCTCGGAGGAGCGGGACTCGGTGGTGAAGTCGTAGATGGGCAGCACGGTCTTTCCGGTGGTGCTCAAATCGCTGAGGCACTGGCGGATGAGGGACATATCCAGTGTGTCGGGGTTCTCGTAGTCCAGCGTACCGTCGGGCAGGCGGGGGTAATACTGAGCGCCCTTGAAGAAGTTATCCAGACTGATGACATGGGCCGGGGTGCCGGAGGCTTCCAGAGCCTCGGCCACCTTATGAGCCGAAGTCGTCTTGCCGCTGGCCGACGGGCCGGTGAGCATGACGATCTTGGCGCGGGAGTCCCTGATCTTCTGGGCAGCATAGGCCACCCGCTGGCGGTAGCTCTTCTCGCTCATCTCCGCCAGCGCCGCCGGGCTCTGGGCGGCGACGTTGTACAGGTCTATCTCAACCAGACGTTTCGGTACCCAAATCGTGATCATAAAAAACCGCCACTCCTTTTTTCCGTTCCAGCACTTCGTCGAAACGCTGGATGTATTCTGTCGGATACTTGAAATTAAAGATGCGCTGCATCCGCTTGCCGCCGTCGGCCACCAGCTTGGTGCTGCCGCCTGCGCCGGCCGAGAGGATGGTCTGGACTTCTTCCATGATATAGATATTATAATACCCCTCGTGGCCCGGCTTGCACCAGCCCACGTTTTCCAGGTTTTGGAGGGTATTTTTCTGACGATAGAGGTAGTAGGGCCGATAGCCCGCCTCGGCCAGCAGATGGCACTTTTCCAGCATGGCGGCCACATCGGCGTAGTCGTTCTCCTTCTGGTCCTCGATGACGATGCGGGAGGCCCGCTTGAGGGTCAGGGTGTGGACTGTGATGTTCTCAGGGTCGAGGGCGATAGCCTGACGCAGGCTCTTCTCGAACCCTTCCACCGTGTCGCCGGGCAGACCCGCGATGAGGTCCATGTTGATGTCGTCGTGGCCTGCGGCCCGGGCCTCGGCATAACAGTCGAGGATGTCCTGAGCCGAGTGCCTGCGGCCAATGTTCTCCAATACTTCATCCGAGAAGGTCTGCGGATTGATGGAGATGCGGGTCGCGCCGTATTCCTTGATGACGGCCAGCTTTTCGGCGTCGGTGCAGTCGGGGCGTCCGGCTTCCACCGTGTATTCCACGATGGCGGAAAGGTCGAAGCAGTCCCTCACCGTCCCCATGAGCTGGCGCAGCTGCGCTGCCGAGAGGCTGGTGGGGGTGCCGCCGCCGATGTAGATGCTGCAGAGCATCAGCCCGGCCTTGTCAGCCTCGTCCCGGATGGCCTCGACCTCTTTGCACAGGCAGTCCACATAGGGCTGCACCAGTTTGCGGTCACGGTCGAGGTTGCAGCTGACGAAGCTGCAATAGCTGCACCGGGAGGGGCAGAACGGGATGCCGATATAGAGGCTGTAGGTCTTGGGCGCACTGCCCATTTTCAGGATAGGCTCCTGCAAGTCCGCGATGGCCTTGGCCATGCCGTATTTTTCGGGCGAGCAGTCGAAGCGCTTGAGGAAGAAATCGTCGATTTCCTCTTCCGTCCAGCCTGCGGCCCGCTTGTCGTGGACAAGGCGCACCGGGCGGACGCCGGTCATCTTGCCCCAGGGCGGGCGGATACCCGTCCAGCTGCGCAGCAGGTCATAGGTCAGGCTGGCCAGCGCAAATTCCGGCGTCTCGCCGCCCTCTTCCACGGGAATGGGCAGAGGTGCTTCGGTGATCTGGCTCTTGCCGCCCTGCCGCACCATGGCCCAGAGCTTGTCAGGCCGCTTCTCGGCCCAGACGCAGTCTGCGCCGTCCTCGGGCGGGGTGAGGGTGAGCGGGGCCATTGGGTAGAACAGGCGGACGAGGTGCTCCACCTCGTAGCCCGAGCCGAGGCCCGTGATATAGATATTCATGTGAAATCCCGCCTTTTTATGCGTTTCTCAGCGCATTTTTGATATAGAAGTTGGTGGCGGCCTCCTGCCCGAAGGTGGAGAAATCGCCGTGGCCGGGCAGCACCTGCGCCTCAGCCGGGACGGGCAGTGCTGCGAACTTGCGCAGGCTCTCGTCCATCTTCCGGCTGTCGCCGCCCTCGAGGTCGGTGCGGCCGATGCTGCCCTGAAAGACCGTGTCGCCCACGAAGAGATAGTTTTCGCACAGCAGCACCACGCTGCCCTCCGTGTGGCCGGGGGTGTGCCAGACAGTGAAGCGCAGCTCGTCGAGGGGGATGACCTCGCCCTCTTCGTAGCCGCTGTCCGAACCCTTGAGGGGCAGCAGCTGGGTCCCCCGACAGTCGGCGGGCTCACAGTAGAGCTTTGCGCCCCACTCGCGGCTCAGGACCCCCGCACTGCCCACATGGTCGTAGTGGCCGTGGGTGCAGAGGATAAGGCTCAGCTTGCCGCCGTGCTCCTTTAAGATCTTATCGTACTCCTGCACCTCGGCGGCGGGGTCGATGACCACCGCGCTGCCTGCGTCCGAGATGAGCAGGAAACTGTTGGTGTAAAACGGCGCAGGGCCGACCAGATGAAATGCCTTCATGGTTTATTTTTCTCCTTTATGCCACTCGTCGGTGTCGATGACGATGGTGCAGGGTCCTTCGTTGACCAACGACACCTGCATATCCGCGCCGAACTCGCCGTGCTGGACATCCTTGAGGCCCTGCTTGTTCATCTCAGCAAGGAACAGCTCGTAGGCGTCCACAGCCAGCGGCGGTCTTGCCGCCTTGATGAAGCTGGGACGGAAGCCCTTCTTCGTGTCGCCGTAGAGGGTGAACTGACTCACCACCAGTGCAGAGTACCCGAGGTCCTTTGCGCTGAGGTTCAGCTTGTCGTTTTCGTCCTTGAAAATGCGCAGGCCCGCGCATTTTTCAGCCAGCTTCGGCACGATGTCGAGAGTATCGGTGTCCTTGACGCCCAGCAGGATGACGAGGCCGGGGCCGATGGGGCGCGGCTCGCCGCCGTTGACCCGGACGCTGGCCGAGGATACGGCCTGAATGACTGCACGCATATTAGCTCCTTGTTACCTTGAGCACGTCCTTGACTTTGGACAGACGGGCCACGACCCGGTTGAGGTGCTCTGTATTGTTGATGCCGATGGTCAGGCTGATGACGGCACAGTTGTTCTCCACCTGACGGGCGTTCATGGCGTAGATGGGGACGCGGATGTCAGCCAGTGCGGCCAGCACATCGGACAGCAGCTCGTTGCGGTTGAGGGCGATGATCTCCAGACCGGCCTTGTAGCTGTCCTTGACGCTGTCGGCCCAGTACGCCTTGACCCAGCGGGGGGCGTTGGAGGGGTCTTTCATACTGGACACCGCGTTGGCGCAGCTCTGCTTGTGGATGGAGACGCCGAAGCCCCGGGTGATGAAACCCACGATGGGGTCGCCGGGCAGGGGCGAGCAGCACTTTGCAAACTTGATGGGGGTGTTATCGAAGCCCTCCACCACTACGCCGTCGGTGGCGTGGACGCGGCTCAAATCGACCTTCGGCAGATCCTCCACCGACTTGTTCTCAGCAGCCTCGGCGGCCTTGAGCTTCTGCCACTCTTCTTTGAGCTTGGGCAGACAGTTGGCGATGGTCATGCCGCCGTAGCCGATGGCAGCGTAAATTTCCTCCGCGTTGTTCTGGCGCAGACGACGGCTGCAGCTGCCCACGAACTCATCCAGCTGGTCGTCGGGGATGAAGATCATCTCCCGGCGCAGCTCTTTGGCCAGCGCGTCGCGGCCCTGCTGGATGTTCTCTTCGCGGCGCATCTTCTTGAACCAGTTGCGTATCTTGCTCTTGGCCTCGCTGGTGCGCACGATCTTGAGCCAGTCGCGGCTGGGGCCTTTGTCCGCCGGGCCGAGGATGACTTCAATGATCTCGCCCGTCGCCACAACGTGGTCGATGGGGACGATGCGGTTGTTGACCTTACAGCCCACCATCCGGTTGCCGACGGCAGAGTGGATGGCGTAGGCAAAGTCGATGCAGTTGGCGCCCGCAGGCAGGTTGATGACGTCGCCCTTCGGGGTGAAGGCAAAGACCTCCTCCGGCAGCAGGTCGCTCTTCAAATCGTGGAGCAGGTTGCCAGAATCCTCGCTGACGCGCTGGTTTTCCAGCAGCTGGCTGACCCATGCCAGCCGCTCATCCAGTTTATCGTGGCCCTCGAGGCCCTCTTTATACTTCCAGTGGGCAGCAACGCCGTACTCGGCCTGCTCGTCCATGGTGCGGGTGCGTATCTGCACCTCAAAGGGGATGCCCTCGTGGCCGATGACGGTGGTGTGGAGGCTCTGGTAGCCGTTGGGCTTGGGGGTGGAGATATAGTCCTTGAAGCGGTTGGGCAGCGGGTGGTACATATCGTGGATGAGGCCCAGGGTGCTGTAGCACTCAGCCAGGGTGTCCAGGATGATGCGCACCGCGTAGATGTCGTAAATTTCATCGAAGGACTTGTTCTGCATGATGGTCTTGCGGTAGATGCCGTAGATGCTCTTGACTCTCCGCTTGATGGTCGCGCCCTCAATGCCGCTCTCCTCGAGGCGGCTCTTGATGACGCCCGACACGCTGGCCAGAAACTCGTCGCCCGCGCGCTCGCTGAGCATCTTGTTGATCTCCTCGTAGCCCACGGGGTCGAGGTAGTGGAGGCTGCGGTCTTCCAGCTCCTCCTTGACGTTCAGGATGCCCAGACGGTTGGCGATGGGGGCGTAGACCTCCATGGTCTCACGGGCCTTGTCGCGGCGCTTCTGCTCCGGCCATGCGTCGCCGGTGCGCATATTGTGCAGGCGGTCACAGAGCTTGATGATCATGACGCGGACGTCACGGCTCATGGCCAGCAGCATCTTGCGCAGGTTCTCAGCCTGCAGCTCTTCGATATTGGAAAATTGGATCTTGGTCAGCTTGGTGACGCCGTCCACCAGCGCAGCCACCTCTTCGCCGAAAGCGGCGGTCAGGTCGGTCAGTGTGGTGGGGGTGTCCTCCACCACGTCGTGGAGCAGGGCGGCGGCGATGCTCTCGCTGTCCATGCCGAGGTCCAGCACGAGGCGGGCCACGGCCAGCGGGTGGCAGATATAGGGCTCACCGCTGCGGCGGCAGACCCCCTTGTGGGCGTCGTTGGCCATATTGTAGGCTTTTTCGATCATGGCCATGTTGTAGGCCTTGCCGCTGGCCTTGATGGCCTCCACCAGCTTCTCCCAGGTCACGATCTCGGGCCGCACCTCCGAGGGAAGGGTCCCCTCAGGGGCGTTGGCCGGCAGAGCCGTTGCGGCCACGGTAGCCATCTCCGTCACCGGCATAGGCTGATGGAGATGGGTCTTTGCAGAATAGCTGTCCTCTTTCGCCGCAGCCGATGCTGCGGGCGCGGGGACGACAGGTTTCTTTCCCTCAGGCATCTTTATCGTTCCTCCAGACATTTCAGGATGGGCGCATCGGCAAGGTTCTTCTTGCCGGTGGCAGGCACGAGTTCCCAGAACTTTGCCCCGCCCCGGTCAGCCGCGGTGATGAGGCCGACCTGTTCCAGCGCGGCGACGGCCACCAGCGTCCGACCGGTGTTCTCCTCGCCGAGTTTTGCAAACAGGGGCTGCAGGTCTTCGGCGTGCCAGCGCCGCGCCTGCAGCTCCCGATAAACGGTGATGATATGGCTGCGCTCCGGGGCGATGCTCTCCTTCTGCTCCGGCGTCAGGGGCGTACCCCGGCGCAGCGCCTGCACCAGCGCGGCCTGCTCTGCAGCTGTGTTGCCGAGGCCCGCCGGGTGCAGCTCGATGATGCGGCCCGACAGCTGTGCGCCCCGGGGCGAATCGTAGACCGAAAGGCTGATGGCTGCGTCCACGACGTCGCCCGTCGAGTAAGGCACCTGTTCCGGGTGCATCCCGAACCAGACGGCATAGATGCTGGAATTGCCCTGCCGCAGACGCAGGCGGCAGTGCTTGCCCTCCGAGACGGCGTAGACGCCCTCCACGACAGCCGTTTCCAGCACGAAGACCGGGCTGGGGTTGTCGGCACCGTAGGGTGCCAGCTGGTCGAGGCGGCGGACGCTCTCCACCGTCAGACGGTCGAGGTGGACGGACAGATCGCATTCCAGCGGCGGGGTGCGCAGCACGGGACACTCCCGGGCCGCCCAGTCGTTGAGCCGCTGGCGGAGCGTCTGCAGATCCTCTTCCCGCACCGAGAGGCCCGCTGCCATGGCGTGGCCGCCGAAGCGGAGCAGGATGTCGGCGCAGGAGGCGATGCACTCGTGCAGGTTGAAGCCCTGCACGCTGCGGCCGCTGCCCTTGCCCTCGCCGTGCTCATCTACCGACACCACGATGACCGGGCGTCCGGTCTTTTCCACAAGGCGGGAGGCCACGATGCCGATGACGCCGGGGTGCCAGTCTCTGCCCCAGAGCAGGATGACCCGGTCTTCGAGGCGTTCCGGTTCAGCGTCCAGCAGTTCCTGCGCGGCTTTGACGATCTCCATCTCCGTCTCCTGCCGCTGGATGTTGATGTCGCTCAGCTTATGGGCCAGTTCTTCGGCCCGGTCTTCGTCCTCACAGAGCACCAGCTGCAAAGCGGTCACGGCGCTGTCCATCCGGCCCGCCGCATTAAGGCGGGGCGCGATGGCGTAGCTGATGTTCTCTGCCGTCACCGGCTTGCCTGCAAGGCCCACTTCTTCCAAAAGGGCGCAGAAGCCGGGTCTGTCCGTATTTTGCAGCTGGCGCAGACCTGCTTTGACGATGGTGCGGTTCTCCCCTGTCAGGGGCATGACGTCAGCCACGGTGCCAACAGCGGCGAGGTCGCCGCAGTATTCCAGCATCTCTTCCGGCGGGCAGCCATCCAGCGCAGCGCAGAGCTTGAAGGCCACGCCCGCGCCGCACAGGCCCTTGAAGGGGCTGTGGTCGTCGGCACGGCGGGGGTCCACGATGGCCACTGCCTGGGGCAGGGTGTCGTGGGGCAGATGGTGGTCTGTGATGATGAGGTCGATGCCGAGGCTGGCCGCGAATGCGGCTTCCTCTACGGCAGAGATGCCGTTGTCCACCGTGACGATGAGGCGGCAGCCCTTATCGTAAATCGACTGGATGGCGTTCTTCGAGAGGCCGTAGCCGTCGCCCTCCCGGCTGGGCAGCATACACTTGACGGCGGCGCCCATCCCTTTCAGGTGCTGATAGAGCAGGGCCGTGGCGGTCACACCGTCCACGTCGTAGTCGCCGAAGACGACGATCGTCTCCCCTTCGTCGATGGCCCGCAGGATGCGCTCACAGGCTTTGTCCATGTCGGTCAGGAGCATGGGGTCGCTCAGCTCTTCTTCGCCCGCCAGAAGGGTCAGCGCCTCGGCGGGGTCGGTGATGCCCCGGGCAGCGAGGATGCCGGCCAGCAGGCCGGCTTCTTTCTGCTGGGCCGCGAGGACAGAGCGGTACTTTTCCTCGCTCCACTCTTCGTCCATGTTCTGGTATTCCAGCTCTTCGGTGTTCTGCTGGGCGATGGCCGCTGTCAGCTCTTTCAGGGCGGCGCGGTCAACGGTCTTGGTGTTCCAGGCCCGGTAGGTCATCACAATCCCTCCCCGGCCAGACCATCGTTCGCCAGCATCCCCTGCAGCGCAGCGATCTCGCTGGAAACGTCCAGTGCCACGTCCGACAAAAGCTTATCGTAGAGGTTATCATAAGCCTGATTCAGGGTGTGCAGGATGCCCGCAATATCCCGGCGGATGGCCTCCGCGTTCTCGCCCTGCTGGCTCTGCACGTCGTTGTAGGTATGCAGGAGCTTGAGGGTGGTGGGGATATAGTATTCCGCAAAGCGGCGGGCCTTGGGCAGGCTCTCTGGGTGGGCTTCCAGCCAGGCACAGATGGACTCGGTGGTCTTCTGCATATGCTGCAGCTCCTCCACAGCCCGCTCATCCTCCATGAGTTCCTGCTCCTTCTCGAGCACCTGCGCAAAGCGGCGGGTCGTCTCGAGGTTCAGGGGGACTTCTCCGGCCTGTTCCGGCGCTTTTTCCGGTTCAGGCTGGGGCTGATTTTCCTGTGCAGCGCGGTAGTCCTCTGCCGTCAGGTAGAGCTTGTCGTTTTTCTCGTCCAGCCAGGCACTGAGCCAGCCCTTGTGGATGAATTTCCGCAGCATCTTGAGAGCCTTGGTCTTCTTTTTATGCGTCAGGTCGGCCAGCATGGAGAGGGACAGGCCCTGGTGCCAGTCGAAGCCCTCGGCGGTATCGGCGTAGAGCTCCAGGGTCTTGGCGGCCTTCATACGAGACGCGCCCGCTGCGGTCAGCCAGCCGAACACAGCGGTCACAGCGGCAGAGCACCACCCCGTCACCGCGATAGCACCCAGTGCGAGATCGCCGATGGCACTGAGGAACGTATCCGCGGTTTCGGCGGCGGCTGCTCCCAGCGCCAGCTCATCGCCCACCATCACGCCGCCGGACGTGAACGCCCCCGCCGTGCCGAAGCAGGCGATGGCCGTGATGCCGAAGATGACGGCGAAGGTGATGCCGGTCGCCAGCATGGCGACGCCTGCACCGTGGCATTTTTTGGCGCTGGTGCGGATATTCTCGATAGCCGTCGGTTCCGGCTTCTTCGCAAAGAAATTGCGCGCCCAGTCGGTCATCCCGCTGGCGCTGCTTCTGGCCTCCTCGGCCCGCTTCTGGTACTCCTGTTTTCCGGCCTGAAAGGCCCGGCCTGCCTCCGAGATGCCATAACCGGCGGCGTTCACCGCGGCGCGGCCCACATCCCACACACGGTCGCCGATCTCCTCGCCCCGGCCCTCAAAGCCGTGGCGGAAGGAGTCGGACATGGTGTCGCCCAGCTCGCGGAGCTGGCGTTCCAGCTCCCGCTGCACCTGACGGCCCTCGCTGTCCTTCGCCGTGCGGTTAAAATCGTTTTCACGATCAGTCATTCAACTTCTCACCCTTCTGCCGGGCTGTACCGGCTGATGATGGCGCGGGCCACCCGCAGGCCATCGACGGCGGCACTCATGATGCCGCCCGCATATCCGGCACCCTCGCCGCAGGGATACAATCCTGCCAGCTGGGCGCATTCAAAATTTTCTTCCCGTTTCAGCCGCACCGGGCTACTGGTGCGGGTCTCGAGGCCGGTCAGAATGGCCTCGGGGGCGGTGTAACCCGCAATTTTCCGCTCGTAAGCCCGCAGACCGGCCCGCAGGGTGTCGGCCAGTTCGGTCGGCAGCAACGCGCCGAGGTCCGCAGCGACGACGCCCCGGTCATAGGTGGGCTGGACGCGGCCAATGTTCAGCCGGCCCCTGCCCTCCAAAAAGCTCTGGATGTTCTCCGCCGGGGCGGCATACTCTCCGCCGGGACGGCCTGCCGCATAGGCCCGGGCTTCCAGCTCCCGCTGGAAGGCGATGGCCTTCCGGGGGTCGTTGCCGAAGTCTTCACCGCCCACGCTGACCACCACGGCCGCGTTGGCATTCCTGCCGCTGCGGGCGTGGTAGCTCATGCCGTTGGTCACCACACGCCCCGGCTCCGAGGCTGCCGCCACCACCTGTCCGCCGGGGCAGACGCAGAAGGAGTAGGCCGCCCGGCCGCCGGGCAGATGGCAGGAGAGCTTGTAGGTAGACACCGGAAGCCCGGGATGCCCGGCGTACTGCCGGTATTGGGCGGCGTCGCAGTCCGCCTGCCGGTGTTCGATCCGCACCCCCACGGCGAAGGGCTTGGCCTCCATGGGCACACCCCTTTTATGGAGCATGGCGAAGGTGTCCCGGGCGGAGTGCCCTGGGCAGAGGAGCAGGTGGGAGCAGGGAAGGGTATAAACGCCCTCCGGCCCCTCCGCGGTGATGCCCCGCAGGGCGCCGTCCCGGATGTCCAGATCCGCCAGCCGGCTCTCAAACCGGATGTCCGTTCCCAGTTCCAGCAGACGGCGGCGCAGGTTTACCAGAACGGTGTGGAGATAATCCGTGCCCACATGGGGTTTGGCATCGATCAAAATATCCTCCGGAGCGCCGCAGGATAACAACGTCTCCAGGATAAAGCGGTGGCGGGGGTCGCGTGTGCCGGTGTTCAGCTTCCCGTCCGAGAAGGCTCCTGCGCCGCCCTCGCCGAATTGGACATTGGAGGTCAGGTCCAGCTCTCCCGTGGCCCAGAACCGTTCCACATCCGCCTTCCGCCGCTCCACCGGGCGGCCCCGCTCCAGCAGGATGGGGCGCAGCCCCGCCTGGGCCAGCACCAGGGCGGCGAAGAGCCCCGCGGGCCCGGCGCCCACCACCACGGGAGGCACCGCCGGCGCAGGCAGGGGAGACGGCGGCGTGTACGCCGGGGCCTGTGCGGCCCGGCTGATCTTCCGGCTCCTGGCTCGGCGGAGAATAGCGGACTCCTCCTTGACCGCGACCTCCACCGTGTAGACCAGGCGGACTTCTTCCCGGGCGTCCACACTGCGGCGGAGTAAGCGCAGGGAGAGAATGTCCTTCTCCCGCATCCGGAGCAGCCGGGCGGCCTCAGCGGCCAGCTCCGCCATGCCGGCCTCCGGCGGGAGCTTGATGGAATCGATTCTTAACACCTTGTTCAAAGTTCCTTTCAGATGTGTTTAAGATAAGCATACTATACTTCAGTCAAAGGTTCAAGGAAGAGCCCCTGAAAAGCTTCCGGTTTTTTCCGGAGCGCCGTCCAGGACAATTCAAAAATTGGAATCAGAAACTTCATACTTTTGACACGATCCCATGTTATCCTCTGTTCTAAACAATGGATGAGCGGGATACATAATAGGAGGCAATCATTATGTATAACGACGAACACAATCTCTATCACTACACCTACCGGAAGGACGGCAGCGAGGCGGAGGCGCATTCGGCTCCCCAGCCCGGCCCGGTACAGGACCATAACAGCGGGCCGCAGCAGCCCGTGCAGGAGATGAAGCCTGTGAAGAAAAACCGCATTGGACTGAAGGTGACGGCCCTGGCCCTGTGCTGCGCCCTGCTGGGCGGCGCCGTGGGCGGCGGCATTGTCTGGGGCGTCGGCAGAAGCGGCGACGAGACCTCGGTCAACGTCAGCGGCCGCACCGTCAGTCAGGTCGCACTGAAAGCCGTGGACGGCAAGACGGCGATGAGCGACGCGGAGGTTTACGCCGCCAATGTCAACAGCGTGGTGTCTATCAATGTCACCGGGACCAACAGCAACAACTTCTTCGGTCAGCCGGTACAAACGGCATCCTCCGGCTCCGGCTTTATTCTCACCACGGATGGCTATATTGTCACCAACTACCATGTGGTGGAGGATGCCCAGACCGTGAAGGTCACCCTGTACAACGGCGATGAATACGACGCCCAGTATGTGGGCGGGGATGAGGACTACGACATCGCGGTCATCAAGATCGAGGCCTCCGGCCTGCAGGCCGTCACCCTGGGCGACAGTGAGAAGCTGAATGTGGGCGACCGGGTTCTGGCCATTGGCAACCCCCTGGGGGACCTGACGTTCTCCATGAGCGGCGGCATGGTCTCCAGCGTGAACCGCACCATCAACGTGGACGGCACGCCCTTCAATATGATCCAGACCGATACCTCCATCAACCCCGGCAACTCCGGTGGTCCGCTGCTGAACAGCTACGGCGAGGTGGTGGGTATCGTGTCCGCCAAATACTCCAGCTACGGCAGCTCCGGCGAGAGTGTGGAGGGCTTGGGCTTCGCTATCCCCATCAATGACGTCATCAGCATGATCCAGGACATCATGACCAACGGCTATGTGACCAACAAGGCCTACATGGGCATCACCCCGCAGACGATGAACGCGCAGATGGCGCAACAGTATCGCTACGATGTGACCGAGGGCGTGTTCGTCTGCTCCGTTGACCC
>OGMP01001169.1_pt1 | contig 21941 bp, 15 predicted proteins | sample 1573261 | NCBI WGS metagenome assembly OGMP01 (sample SAMEA2581878, study PRJEB24529) | metagenome | biome: Human gut stool | place: China | collected 2011 | reverse complement strand
CGTAGAATACTCCTGCCGCCAGCGGAATACCAAGCGAGTTGTAAATAAGCGCCCAGAAAAGGTTTTCCTTGATGTTCTTCATAACGCTCCTGCTGAGCTTGACAGCCGTAACAGCATCATTCAGATCGCTTTTCATTAGCACGATATCAGCCGACTCGATAGCAATATCCTGTCCTGCACCAATAGCTATTCCAACATCTGCCGTTGTAAGGGCAGGTGCGTCGTTTATTCCGTCGCCTATCATGGCTATCTTTTTGCCCTGCTCCTGCAATTCTTTGATTATCGTAGCCTTGTCCTCAGGCATAAGCTGTGATCTTACCTGTGAAATGCCAAGCTTTTTCTGTATTGCTCTAGCTGTTTTCTCGTTGTCACCTGTGAGCATTACAGTTTCAATGCCTGCCTTTTTGAAGCCCTCTATAGCTTCTGCACTTGTCTCTTTTATCTTGTCTGCAATGAACAGAATGCCTGCAAGATTGTTGTCGATCGCTACATAAAGTGGTATCTCACCATTGTCAGCGTGAGCATGAGACGTCTCCTCAACCATCGATATGTCAACTCCACTGTTATCCATAAGCCGCTTGTTACCGATAAGAACATTTCTGCCCTCAACTACAGCCGATATACCACCGCCTGCTGTTTCTGTGTAGCTTTCAGCAGGGGAGAGTTCAATGCCATTTGTCTTGCAGTGGCCTGTAACAGCCTTTGCAAGTGGGTGTGATGAACCGCTTTCTGCCGAGCCACAAAGCTTTTTAAGCTCTGAAACATCAAAATCACCAAACGCTTGCGCTGAAATAAGTTCAGGCTTGCCCTCTGTGCAAGTTCCTGTTTTGTCAAGAACAACAGTGTCAATGCTGTGAGCAGTTTCAAGGCTTTCAGCGGATTTTATTAGGATACCGAACTGTGCCGCTTTACCCGTTCCTACCATTATTGCAGTGGGCGTTGCAAGTCCCAATGAGCATGTGCAGGATATAACAAGCACTGATATTGCCATGTTAAGAGCAAATGCGAAGCTATAGCCAAGCAGCAGCCATACTATCAGTGAAATAAGAGCTATCGTTATAACTATAGGCACGAACACAGCGCTTATCTTGTCTGCAAGCCTTGCTACAGGCGCTTTTGAAGCAGAAGCGTCCTCAACGAGTGCGATTATCTGTGAAAGTGTTGAGTCTTTAGCTTGCTTCTCACATCTTACCTTAGCAAAACCGCCAGCCGATACGCTTGCACTCATAACTCTGTCACCCACTGCCTTGTCTACAGGTATGCTCTCGCCTGTAAGTGCAGATTGGTCAACAGTGCAGTTTCCATCAATAAGAACTCCGTCACATGGCACAGACCAGCCAGCTTTGAGCAGGAATACATCTCCCACCATTACGTTTTCCGCAGGAACTTCAACCTCCTCGCTGTCACGGATAACAACTGCCGTCTTAGGCGCAAGGCGCACAAGCTTGTTCACAGCGTCAGCCGTCTTGTTTTTTGAGCGAGCCTCAAGATATTTTCCCACAGTGATAAGTGTGAGTATCATGCCGCATGACTCGTAATATAGATTCATCATATACTCATGTGCCGAGCCAAGGTCGCCCCTGCCAATAAAGTAAGCCATTCTGTAAGTGCCGTAAACACTGTATATGAATGAAGCCGCCGCACCAAGAGCTATAAGGCTGTCCATGTTAGGAGAGCGGCGGATAAGATTTTTGAAGCCGTTTGAAAAATAGTGAAAGTTTATTGCAATGATAGGCACTGTGAGCAAAAGCTGAGTGAGTGCGTATATCATCATGTTTTTGTGCCCTGCAAAAATAGGAGGTATAGGTATGTTCGCCATGTGTCCCATGCAAATATAGAACAGCGGTATCAAAAATCCCACAGACCACCACAGACGTTTCTTCATCTTTTTACTTTCGTCCTGAGCCGCCGCAACAGGTGATGCAGTTTTGTTTTCTTTGTCGCCTATCTCGCTTGCTCCATATCCTGCACTTTCAACAGCATTTATGACCGCCTGAGCGTTAGTTACGCCCTCGTCAAGATCCACAGTCATTTTGTTTGCAAGCAAGTTCACGTTTACGTCCATTACGCCATTGACCTTACTCACAGCCTTTTCCACATGAGCCTGACACGCCGCACAACTCATGCCAGTTACATTGAATTTTAACTTTTTCATAGATATTTGCCTTTCTATTTAAGCTTTTTCATAAGCTCTAATACTTCATCGACAACTTCAGTGTTGCCACTTTGTATCTCCTCTGTCATACAGGTCTTCATATGTTCCTGCAATATAAGATAGCCGAAGCTTTGCATTGCACTTTCAACCGCTGCAACCTGAATGAGTATATCTCCGCAGTAGCGGTTATCGTCAAGCATTTTGATAATGCCGTTTATTTGTCCCGAAACTCTGCTTAGCCTATTCTTTAGCTGTTTTATTTCCTTATCATCACGGGGAGTGTGCTTGTGCCTGCAAGTATCACAGCAGCCGCATGACAGTTCTTTATCATTTCTGTTGTCCATTTTTTCCTCCTTACTATATCAAATACCCTTATGGGGTATCTTTTGCTGCATATATATTATATACCCCTTATGGGTATTTGTCAACCGTATTTTTATATTATTTTTACAGAAAGCCAAAAAAATATCCGCCCTCCCAAAAGGAAAGCGGATATCAATTATTCAGTTAGTAGCCGTAATACCCAGTGTCATAGCTGTAGTTGTAAGCATTTTCTTCCTGATACTGCTTGATAGCTTCGTCAATGTTTTTACAACTGCCGTAAACTATATATTGAATGAACGCAGAGTTTGCGGCAAAGTCCGGATTAAGCACGTCCATGCTATAGATGACTTCGTTTGTGAAATAGCCGTCAGCAGGTATTCTAAGCTGCTGGATATCATATTTCATGTAGTCAAAAGCATTGAGGAGCAGATTTGCGATCTCACCATCAGTAAGGTCTGTGTTTATCTCAGGAAGGACTTTGTTCAGAAGCTTGTCAAGCTGAACAAGACTGAGCTTCTTGGATTCGGTTATGATCTCTGAGATAACACGTCTTTGACGTTCGGTACGCTCATAGTCGGAATTTCCTACATATCTAAGCCTTGCAAACGCAAGTGCCTGATTTCCGTTAAGATGAAGCTTTACCTTATCCTCATCACTCTTGCCCGCAAATATGTCGTCGCTTATATAGTCAGTGCCTTTCTTATTTTTAAGGTATTTGTTCTGTTCAGCCATCGGCTTCTTCATGCCCTCGGCTTCAGCCTTTGACACTTCCATGTCGATACCACCTACAGTCTCAACTATATCTATAAACGAGTAGAAATTCACTCTTGCGTATCTGTCTATCTGGATACCGAAATAATCCTCAATACACTGTTCAAGATACTCACAGCCACCGTGCCAGTAAGCGCTGTTGAGCCTGTTGCCCTCGTCAAACTGTGCCATGTAAATGTACATATCACGCATAAGGGAGGTCATAGTAATAGTCTTGTTCTTGGTGTTTATGGAAATTATCATCATAACATCAGTATTTCCACGGCTCTCCTCTTCTGTATCACGGATATCCTCGCCAATGAGCAGAATGTTCGTTACGTCCTCGCTGGATATTTTGGAGGACTGCTTTTGTAGCTGAGCCTTAAGCTCGTCCTCTTTTTCCTTTGCGTCAAATGTATCCGCCTCACTTGTAAGCTCGCTGGAATTTATAGGCGCTCTGCCTGAATTTATCTTTGTGTCCTTAGTTCTGTCAAGCATTCCTGTGTAGTGGAAAAACAAACCTACGATAATGGCAATTATAATAATGAATACAACAAATATTATTCCAAGAGCAATACCCGTCTTTTTCTTCTTGCTCCAGCCTTTTTTCTTTTTTGGCGTCTTATCCTGCTTTGGATCAGACTCATGTATCGGATCAGCTTTCTGCTGTTCCTTTGAGGGGATAGGTATGACCCCCGTAGGTCCGTTTGAGTTTGAAGCATCAAGTATCTTTCTATTTTCTATTGCATTGGATATTAGCGACTGTAAATCCTTATCTCCCTGAGTGTTGGAGGTGTTCTTGTTGTCGTTGTCCATAAAATAAACCTCGTTTCCGATTAAAGTCAGCAAGCCGGAAGTCTATAGCTCGTTTAAGCATAATACAATAATAGTATATACTATTTTACTTCAAATTACAACATAAATTTCGTACGAATTTGACTTTAAAATTACATCAATTTTTATAAAATCAAATAAAACCGCTTTAATTTATAACAATTTTACAAGAGATTATTGCAGCTATTTGATAATTTATAAAAAATTCAGAGAAAAATAGAAAAAACACTTGCCTTTTGTATAAAAATTTGTTATGATATTAGTAAGAGCGAAAAGGTGAGTTGTGTCCACATGATCTCACCTGATTTTTTTGTGTTTTATTTTTGATATATGGAGGAAAAATGATATGCCTACAAAATATGTCTTTGTAACAGGCGGTGTAGTATCAGGTCTTGGAAAGGGCATAACCGCTGCGTCACTGGGAAGATTGTTAAAAGCAAGGGGCTACAGCGTTACCATTCAGAAATTTGACCCGTATATAAATGTCGATCCAGGCACAATGTCACCTTATCAGCACGGTGAGGTTTTCGTAACTGACGATGGTGCGGAAACTGACCTTGATCTTGGTCACTATGAGAGATTTATCGACGAAAATCTTTCTATCAATTCAAATGTTACCACAGGTAAGATATACTGGACAGTTCTTAATAAGGAGAGAAGAGGAGATTATCTTGGCGGCACAGTTCAGGTTGTTCCTCATATCACCAACGAGATAAAGGATCGTCTTTACAGAGTAGGCAAATCAACTGACACAGATATAGTTATCACAGAGATCGGCGGAACAGTTGGCGATATCGAGTCCACACCATTCCTCGAGGCTATCAGACAGGCTTCTATTGAGCTTGGAAGAGAAAATTCCGTATTTATACATGTGTGCCTGCTGCCCTATATCTCAGGCTCAAAGGAGCTTAAATCAAAGCCTACACAGCATTCCGTAAAGGAATTGCTTTCTATCGGTATCCAGCCTAATATCCTTGTTCTTCGTTCTGAAATGGAGATACCTGAGGATATGAAGCAGAAGATAGGTCTTTTCTGCAACGTAAGAGCAGAGGACGTTATACAGAATCTTACAGCGCCATCACTTTATGAAGTGCCTCTCTGGCTTGAAAAAGAGGGCCTTGCAGATGTTGTTTGTCATCATCTTAAGCTTGAGTGCAGACAGCCAGACCTTAAAGAGTGGCAGGAAATGATAGGCAGAGTTCATAGCTGTAACAAGAAAGTAACTATCGGTCTTGTTGGCAAGTATGTTGAGCTTGAGGACGCTTATCTTTCCGTAGCAGAAGCTCTCCGTCACGGCGGTTTTGAGAACAGCGCAGAAGTTGATATTAAGTGGATACAGTCTGAAAATCTCAATGAGAACACTGTAGCTGAAATGCTCCACGGCTGCGACGGCATAATCGTACCGGGCGGCTTTGGTGACAGAGGAATCGAGGGCATGATCGAAGCTATCAAATATGCAAGAGAACATAAGATACCAATGTTTGGTATCTGCCTCGGTATGCAGATGTCTGTTGTTGAGTTCGCAAGACACGTTGCAGGACTGGAAGGGGCAAATTCTTCCGAGTTTGGTGACACTCCATATCCTGTTATAGATATAATGGATTCACAGAAGGATATCACAGAAAAGGGCGGCACGATGCGACTTGGCCTTTATCCATGCAAGCTTGCAGACAATTCAAGATGTGCTGAGATCTATTCAGCACCACAGAATCTTATCCGTGAGCGTCATCGTCACCGTTGGGAGTTCAATAATGAATACAGAAAGCTTCTTGAAGATAAGGGTCTTATGCTTGCAGGCCTTTCACCTGACGAAAAGCTTGTTGAGATAGTAGAGCTTCCGAAAAATGTACACCCATGGTTCGTTGGTGTTCAGTTCCACCCAGAGTTCAAGTCAAGACCAAACAGAGCGCATCCTCTGTTCAGAGATTTCATCAGAGCTTCTATCGAGTATTCTGAGTTTGGCGAGAAAATATAATAACATATAGTTTTTATCAAGGACAGATGATTTTTTTCATCTGTTCTTTTTTTGTGCAAAAATGCAAAACATTCAGAGAAAATGGCGTAAATATGTATGATTTGAATAAAAGTCATTGACCTTTTATGTGATGTATGATATAATCGTATTAAGTGGAGTAAAAGCTGACAGGTGGTGAGGGTTTGTTAAAAGATCTTGAGAAACCAATAGAATATCTAAAAGGCGTTGGGGAAAAGCGTGCCGATTGTTATGAGAAATTAGGCGTAAAGACAGTATATGACTTGCTTTGTCATTATCCAAGAAGTTATATTGACTATACCTCCCCAGTGCCCATAGCCGATGCACCAACTAACGAGCCTTGCATAGTAAAGGGCAGGGTAGTTAAAAAGCTCCCTGAAGCCCGTATCAGAAAAGGTCTGTCAGTGTACAAAGTCATTTTTACCGACGACGTCACCGACCTTGTAATAGTTATTTATAACAGCGAGTATATGTATAAACAGCTTGAAGTGGATAAAGAGTATTACCTCTGCGGCAGGATAACAGGAAACCTTGTGCGAAAAGAGATAAATTCTCCTGTGATACTTTCTGCCGATACGGAAGATAAAGTCCAGCCTGTCTATCACCTCACAGAGGGTCTTAGTCAGCAAATGCTCAGAAAAACAGTAAGGCTCGCCCTGAATGTTTTTAATAAGAATATCTATGAGCCGCTGCCAAAAAGCATAATGCAAAGGTATAATTTCTGTTCTCTTGAATATGCTTTGGAGAATATACATTTTCCAAAAGATATGCACACCTGCGAGCTTGCGAAAAATCGCCTTGTCTTTGACGAGCTTCTTGTTTTGCAGCTTGGTATGCAGCTTATGAAAAGCCGAAGCCGTGAAAAAAGCGGCTTTGTGCTGAAAACGCAGGATATGGACAGCTTTTATAACGCTCTGCCTTTTATCCTTACAAACAGCCAGCAAACCGCCATAGAGGATTGTATCAGAGATATGCAGAAAGAACAGCCTATGAACAGACTCGTTCAGGGCGACGTTGGCTCGGGTAAGACCGCAGTTGCGGCAGGAGCGGCATATTTTGTGTATAAAAATGGCTGTCAGACCGCACTTATGGCGCCTACTGAGATACTTGCAGAACAGCATTACGAGACACTCAAAGGCTTTCTCGAACCGCTTGGCGTAAAGGTGGCACTGCTCACAGGCTCTATGACCGCAAAACAGAAAAAGCTTGTGAAAGAGGGGCTTGAAAACGGTGAATACGCTGTTGCAGTGGGAACACACGCTCTTGTTCAGCAGACAACGAAGTTCAAAAAGCTTGCCCTTGTCATAACAGACGAGCAGCACCGCTTTGGCGTTGAACAGCGTGCGGCACTTGCTTCAAAGGGTGAAAATCCCCATAAGCTTGTTATGTCAGCCACGCCTATCCCTAGAACTCTTGCCCTTATGATATACGGCGACCTTGATATTTCTGTACTGAAAGAGCTTCCTAAGGGCAGACAGCCTGTTGAAACTTATGCCGTTACAGGAAAACTTCGCGAGCGTGCTTTTAACTATGTGAAAAAATATCTTGACGAGGGCAGACAGGGTTATATAGTCTGTCCAATGATAGAGGAAAGTGATATGGACTTGCAGGACGTTAAGACCTATGCTAAAAAGCTTTCTCAGGATACGTTTAAAGATTACACTGTGGGACTTCTTCATGGCAGAATGAGCGGTGCTCAGAAAGAACAGGTCATGAACGACTTCAAGGAGCATAAAATAGATCTGCTCGTTTCCACAACAGTTGTGGAGGTAGGCGTTGACGTGCCTAATGCGGCAATAATGGTAATAGAAAATGCTGACAGATTTGGTCTTTCCCAGCTTCACCAGCTTCGTGGTCGTGTGGGAAGAGGTAAATATAAATCAAGTTGTATCCTCATTACAGACAACGTGAATGAGGAAAGCGTGAAAAGGCTTAAAATTTTGGGCAAGACTAACGACGGCTTTAAGATATCTGAGGAAGATCTTAAACTCAGAGGTCCCGGTGACTTTTTCGGAAGCAGACAGCATGGCCTACCTGCATTGAAGATAGCGGATATGTCACAGGATATGGATATACTAAGAAAAGCACAGGAAGCCGCACAGCTTATCAGAAACGCAGACCCTAAACTTGAGCGTACAGAAAATATATATCTAAGAGAGCTTGTGGATAAACTCTTTGACAAAACTATGTCAGATAATTGAAAGATGTAAAGTTTGAAAACTTTATCGTGTAAGATGAGACGTAAAGCACGAAGACTTTACGAAGCAAAAGAACAAAATGGAGGTAATTATGGAGGCAATAAAATTTTTAAAGTACATTCTGTCGAGAATTGGGATAATGATCGTTCTTACGCTGTTTTCAGCTTTTGCAGGCATTGTGCTGATACCGGCTCTGGTTACGGTCTTTCCGTCAAGCACATCTGCTTTCAAGAGCTTTATGACAAATAGTAATGTAGACTCATTTATAGGCTTTGCGGTCATGCTTATATTTTTCCTAAGACTTTTTTATGACGACGGCAAACGCCATGCCGCATATGAAAATTGGAACTGGGTCAATATTACAATAGTGTATCTTCTTATGCTTCTAGTGTATTTTATTCCTGCAATATTCAGGGATTCATTCAGTCAGGAGGGCAAGGGAGATATCTTCTATAAGGTGCTTTATTATCCGTGTATATGGCTGAATGAAGGCGTGGGCATGAACTACCTTGTAAGCGTGATCATCGGCATAGGACTTCTTCTTGCAGCGTCCTATTGTTTCTATCTGATAGCTTATAAAGTGTATGTTCATAAGCATCCTGTCATTCTTAAAAGTATGAAATCTTTTAGTACGGGCAAGACAGATAATAAAGTATAAGTTTGTATTATTTGAACATAAATAAGAGTATTTACTATCAGAAATCTGTATGAACTCACTTTAAGTGTTAAATATAATTTAAAATGTTAGTTTAATTATTCTATTTGTACAAATTCGATAAATTTGTGAAGATTATTTTGTAAATAAATTAACGCTTAAAAAGCACTCAATCACTTGCGAAAAGATGAAAATAATGTTATAATTATAAAAATGCGTTTTGTGTATTTTTAAAGTTTTTTGTTATGAATGCACAAAATGTATAAATAAGTGGAGGTGTATCTACATATTATGAAGAAATTTTCCTATGTTGCTAAGGATACCTCGGGAAAAACCATAAAGGGTATCTATGAGGCTGAGGATGCACAGGAAGTACTGGACAAGATCCACGAACAAGGTCTTTTCTGTATAAGTTATACAGAAGCATTGGGCGGTGCAGGCAAACAATCTGTGCACAAGTTCAATACTAAGGAACTTGCTTTCTGCTGCCGTCAGCTTGCGGCAATGATGACATCGGGTCTTACCATTGTTAAAGCGCTCGACATTCTCTATAAGGAAGAGGAGAATAAGGGTGCAAAGGATGTTTGGAGAAGCGTTTATGACGATGTTCAGAAAGGTCAGAGCTTTACCGAGGCCCTCGATACAAGAAGAGGAAGCTTTCCGGACTTTTTCATTTCAATGGTAGACGCAGGTGAGACCTCAGGTACGCTTGATATGACAATGCAGCGTCTGAGCGATTATTATGCAAATTCAAACAAGTTGAACAATAAGGTAAAGAGTGCGATGACTTATCCTATCATACTTGGCGTTCTTTGTATCGTCATGGTAATCGGTATGTTTACGTTCATCATGCCTATATTTGCAGGTCTTATGCCAGAGGATCAGATGCCTGCACTTTCTAAGGCTCTCTTCTCATTCAGTGACTTTTTCAAGGCAAAATGGTATATCATTCTTATCGTGGTCGTTGTTTTGATATTCGGTTGGATATACGCCTTGAAAGTACCGTCAGTCAGACTTAAATTTGACTATATCAAGATAAAAATGCCTGCCGCCGGAAAGCTTATGGTAAAGATCTATGAGGGTCGTTTCGCAAGAACTCTTTCATCACTTTATTCAAGCGGTATCCCAATGGTAGAGTGTCTTGAACGTTCGTCAAGAATACTTGGAAACGCTTATGTTGATAAGATGTTCATTCAGGTAGTTGATGAAGTTAAGCAGGGCGCACCGCTTTCAGCGTCACTTGCAAAAACAGAGATATTTGAAGGAATGTTTACTTCCATCATCTATGTCGGTGAGGAATCAGGTGCTCTCGATGAGATCCTTGAGAAAACTGCTGACTACTATGAGGAAGAAGCAGACGCAGCCGTTACAAGACTTGTAGGACTTATGGAACCATTGCTCATCGTATTCATGGGTGTTGCGATCGGTCTTTGCCTTGCGGGTATCTTCCCACTGCTCTACGGTTCATTGTCAGGTCTGGAAAACTAAGGGTCTGCATTTTATGTTCGTTAATTTTAAATATCTCCTCTTCTTTAAAATGGAGAGGGAAGATATTTGTTTTGAAAAATAATTTAAGAGGTGAAGGAATAAATGCTATCATTTGATATTTCTGATAGACAAATCAACATTGTTAAAGGTGATAACTCCTCTAACAAGATAAGGATCGAGAGATCTTTGCAGGTAGACGTTCCTGAGGATATGATCCTTAATGGTGAGGTCATCAACCTTTCAGGTCTGTCTGAGTTACTGCTCACTCAGCTCAAGGCTGAGGATATGATGGATAAGGACGCTATCGTTACTTTTTCATCGAGCAACATCGTATTCAAGGAGCTTGTAGTTCCAAAGGCAAAGGGTAATGAGTTCCTGCTTATGGTACAGAACCATATGAGCCAGGAAATGGGTATCACAGATGAGTATTCTATCTCATATACAGTAGTAGGTGAAGCAGGCGAGGATAATCCTGGCGCAGTGAAGGTACTTGCAACAGCTTGCCCTAGTACGATAGTTGAAAGCTACAGAAAGCTTTATAACATTATGGGCATGAACCTCAGATCTGTTAACATCGGATGTAACTCTATCGCAAGAATCGTTCTTGCTGACAAGTCCAACATGGAGAAAATGCCACTGTTGGTTTGCCAGATCGATAAGAACTTCCTTGGTCTTACACTTTTTGAGAATGGACAGATGGCATTCGCCAGATACGTTCCTATCTCAGAAGATGATTATGATTCTGACGATTATATCACTGAAGCTCTTAACGAGAACATCTTCAGAATGGAGCAGTTCAATAAGGCAAGAGGCGGTTCAGGACTTGAAAATGTTATCCTCTATGGCTTTATCGAGGACTACATCAAACTCGTTGACGCTCTTGACGGTCTTGATATAAAGGCTTCCGTTCTCGGTGTGCCTGCTCAGATCACAGGTTTCGAGAACTTCGAGTTTACAGTATTCGCTAATGCTATCGGTGCTCTCTATAAGAGAAACAAGGCAACAGAGAAGATCAACCTCCTCGAAGTCGATCAGTCCACAGGTAAGGGCGGCAACAGCGGAATGGGTTCGCTGCTCATGACAGGCGGTATCTTCGCTGCGGCAGCTGCAGTGCTTATCGCAGGTGCAACACTTGTTATTAATCTCAGGAAGAGTTCTATCGAGAAAGATATAGACAAGACTAATGATAAGATAGCTGTTTGCAATGAGAAGATCGCCCAGAACCAGATACTTCACAATAAGATGAAGATCATGCAGGATTATTCAAACTATGTTACATCAGCAAATGCAGCTCTTGAAACACTTCCGGTCGTGTCAAGTGAGATGTTTGACGATATCAAGGAAGCTCTTGGTTCTTTCAAGTATGAAGGCTTTACATATAACCTTGAAGCTGGTACAGTAACACTTACTAAGGTTGAGCTTGATGATCAGTCAGATGTAAAAACAGCAATCGATGCCCTTGTAGGTACAGGACTCTTCCAGGAAGATGTAGGATACAACGGATATTCGATCGGTGAAGAAGGCAGCTCAGGCGTAACGCTTGATTCGCTGACACTTTATCTTAAAGAAGAGGGCGAGGGTGAATAATTATGAAGTTGAATTATCGTGATAAAATGATTTTGATAGTAGTATTCGTACTGCTTATAATTGTTGCAGGTTTTATGCTTTTTATTAAGCCTGCCATTGATGAGTGCAGTCAGGCAAGCAGTGATCTGGAATCAGCAAAGGTACAGCTCAGCGAGCTTGAAGATCAGGTAGACAAGGATAAGAACCTTGCCGCTGAGATTCAGACACTTTATACAAGCACGTCACAGGTCGCAGCTAACTTCTATGATTATCAGGTAGCATACAAGGCTACTGATAAGGTTCGTGAGCTTTTTAATGTTGATGATGTAAAGATCAAAAACTCCAATATGACTATTTCATCATACGGCAGCACAGTTCTTTCACCTTTTGCTTATGAGTCAACAGCAACAGCTACTGATTTTGACACTAAGGTAGATGAATACAATAATGCAAGCACAACTGATTCATCAGCCGCAGACGCTAATGCAGATGCAAATGCAGCTGCAGAAGATCCTAATGCAGCTGCTGGACAGACAATAGGTTACTATAGCCTTAACATTCAGTTCAAAAGCTCACTTTCAGGTTTCAAGAATTTTGCTGATAACCTGACGACAAACAATGAAAAGAGCATGGTGATCGAGAATGTTAACATTGAGAATGTCAATGAGAGCGAGATCTCAGGCTCTATGACACTGAATATGTACGTTCTGAAGAAGCTTGCTGATCCTTCTGCCAGCTAAGAGAAAACTATTTGGTAGGATAAGGAATATTTCTTATCCTGCCAATTAGTGCTATATAATGATTAAAAATTTTATATAAGTAATCAACCTGTGTAAAATGAAAAAAAAGTATAGCATAAGTGATAATAAAACTAAGAAAGGTGGTTAATATGAAGAATACTCCGAAGAGGAAACAAAGAAACAAACCCGGAGTCGTGCTTTTCACAGCGGTTGCTGTCATGCTCATGCTGTCAATACTTTTGACTGCAACTGTTTCTTTTGTTTCGGTAAACAGGACAAAAACAAATGATAACTATAAGAGCAAACAGGCTTATCTGACAGCTTCATCTACTCTTGAAAGCTTTATTAATCAGATACAGACTGATACTGCTCCAACCAATGACCCTACTGCAAAGGCTCAGCAGAAAAAGGCCATAGATAACCTTAAAAAGCTAGCAAGTGCTAATAGCGGAAAGGGTACAACTACTAATGTCAGCTATAATGGATCAAATGGTAAAAGCGATAATATCGGTACCACAAAGATAACTGTAGCACAGGAGGGTACAAGTGTTGCAAATATCGTTGTTACCTGTGAAACTACTTATCTGGGAAAAACTGAAAAGGTAGCAGCTCATATTTCCACGCAGTCAGTTACAAAGCCTGCCGAATATACAAATACTATCGAGCTTGTTGGTAACGGCGGTGCATGTTACGATAACCTTAACGTTATCGGTGATATGGCTGGTATCAATAATACCACAGGTAAGGTCTATAGATTTACAAACAATACTAGTATCTATGGTTCTTATCTTATGTATGGTTCTTTGGAGGTTTCAACTCAGCCTCTTATCATGCTCAAGCCTAGTCTTGTAGATGAAAAGCAGGGTTCAACTGTTACAATTTCTGAAAACCTTGATGTTTCAAATGAATTCCACATCAACTCCACAATGGCAAGAGCAGACGGATATAACTATGTTAATATCGGTCAGAAGCTTTCCACTTCAAACCATATGGACGTTGGTTCTTCAGGTTTTGATGTCGATTTGTTCTGTTGTGAAGCTAACATTGGCGGAAATGACTATACACAGTATGGTAACTTCTACGTTTATAAGGGCGCAGGTGCTTATAATGGCGATGCAACATTTGGTGCAGCTGGTCAGACGATCAATGGCTCTCTCTATGTCGAGGGTGATCTTAATGTCACAAAGTCACTTAAGGTAACAGGCTCTGTATATGTTACCGGCACTATCACGGGTAAAGATAAGATCGTCTGCACGGCTTCAAATATTCATGAAGGAGCTGTTCTTAGCAAAGCAGGTCGTGACGCAAAGCCACAGATACCTGTATCTGCTGATGCATATGTATATTATCCGGAAGATTTCTTCATGAGCAATGATACTAATGTGACAACGATATCTGATGAATATCAGGCTTTCTATGATGGCTCAAACACTAAAACTTTCAATTCCTTTGCAAGCGATTGGACTAATGTTGACTACACGCTTACTGAGCTAATAGACCTTACAGGAACAGGAGCTAAGACTCCAGTTACAAGCCGCTACAAATTGAGAATAACATCAAGCTGTACATGGGCATCTGATCTTTCGTTCAATGATTATGGCAATGGTTCAAGGATCCTCGTTGATGTTTCTGATTCTTCAGGCGATGTTGTTATAAGACTTCAAAATGGTCTTAGTCTTGATTCAAGCTGGTCTCCAACTATAGTTGTCAGAAATCGTTCAACTATAATTGATACAACTACAGGTGACAGAAAATACAACTGCTATTTTGTTTCAGACTCAGGCAGTGCTATTACACTTAATGGTATCGACTCAGTAACAGGCAAGTCCAAGCATTCGGGTTCAAGCGCATGTAACTATAACTTTAGTGGCTTGAAAATATTTGATTATGACACTTATGTTCGTATGTATGACGCTGATACACTTAATAATACTAAGGGTAATCCTGGTGCTCCACAGAGCAGCTTCGTCCTTAATCCAACATCAGTGGACGTTGCAGGTTCTTACAGACCATCAAACAGCAGTATCATTTTCTTATTTGCTCAGAACACAACGCTTAGCGCCACAAACAACAGTTTCTTCCAGGGTTCATTCTACTCACCGGAAGCAATGGTTAATATAGCAACAAGTGGTCTTAGTGGACTTAATGTTACAGACTCAGCAGGCGGAAAAATGACCGTTCAGTGCTGTGCAGTTGGTGTAGTTATCGCAAACAGCTTTGGTAACGCCAATACAGCGTTCTATGTATACACTAAGCCTTCAACTACTTCTGTAATGCAGAATGCGAAGGGCGGTAAGGACGATTCAGCATTCGGATATACTCTTGACAGATATGATCACTATTAATTGAAAGGAGTATACTCATGAAAAAGAACAGCAAAAATAAAAAGGGTATGACTCTTGTAGAGGTCATCATAGCAATGGCACTTTTGTCAGGTATGTCAGCTATGCTTGTTACAGTTGCTGTTGCGGCTAAAAAACAGAATCTTGAAAACTACTACCGCAACAATGAAATGTATACTCAGGCAGTAAATGCCGAGCAGTATAATGATAACAAGACCGTCAATATGAACGAGTTGAAGGTTAACAAGTTTTCTTCAAGCGGCAAAACTACAAATGAGTTTGCCCTTGAGGCAAACTTTGGAAGCGGCATAAAGTTCAATACTACAGCCTATGGCTTTAAAGCAAAGCTTAATAATATTGATGAAGACGCAGGCTATCAGCTCAAATTTCTTCAGGGTAAGGACATAAACATTACACCTAATCCTGAAAAGAGCGTTTACTGGGTAAAGTTTTATAACAATTCAGGGGCAGATATGAATTTCTATGCTCTTACTCCTGAGCTTACAGGCGGAAAGTTCTTTGATGTAAATAATAACTCATCAGGAAATTCACTTCTTATCCCTATCGGTGACGGCGGAAATCAGCAGTTTGGCGTTGTGCTTTCAGGCGTAACAGGAAGCGATTATTTCGGCTTCTCACAGTCATCTGATCTTTACAGCAACGCTCCAACAGCCGATGCAGCTGCATTTAAGATCACAGATGCGACCTTTGACCATTATCTTGAAAAAGATGCGTCAGGTAAAGCTACAGGTTATGTAGTTATCCATTATATGGGTGGTTCCGATTACAAAAATCAGGCTGAATATGACGCTGCACAACCAACACCATAAGGAGGGAGGATCTTGAAAATGAATAAAAACCGCAAGGGTTTTACCCTTGTTGAGCTTATCGTTGTGGTAACGATTTTCGGCGTGATCCTCGGAGCTATCCTTAATATGATCAAACCTGCAAATAACGTTTATCATGACGCTGATGCAACAATGGAAAGCAATATCATAGGTTCAGGTCTTATAGACTATCTTGACGATGAGCTTAGATATTCGACCAATGTTCTTGTGCTTAAAGATTATATTGGTGTGCCTGATGTTTCAACCTCTGGTACTATCGGTGGAAGCGGTGTGACCTATTCAAATTGTATCGTTATTGACAATAATAATCTTCGTGGCTATAGTCTGAAAAACTATTCAGGCAGCGACACGGATACAGCTGCAAAGAGAATGGGTGCAAAAGGCTGTATCATCAATGTAGGTAATGTAAATACAGAGGGCTTAAACTTTAATAATTCTGCTGTTGCAAGAGGCGTTGATTTTTACGACAATTATAAGTTTGATATCAGTGCAAGTATCAGCAAAATTGAGAAAATGTCTACTCTCGACGTTTCTCTTACAGCCTATCAGCCAACATATGAGAACGGAAGCTATACTTTTACGAAAACAAAGTATAAAAAGGACGCAGCAGTAAATCTCACAAATATTAACATAAGTGAAGGCGATAGTGAAGGCGATAGTGAAGGCGATAGTGAAGGCGATTTAGATCCATACCAAGTTCGTGACTATAAAGATTTCTCTGTAACTCCTGATTATGGCACATATCCTCAGGCAACTACTGCTCCTGCAGGTTGCACAGCTCAGCAGGAAAAGTATTACAGCCTTGACGCTTCAAACACATATACTTATATTTTCTACGATAAGACAACAATTTCAAGTTCAAAAACATACAGTGTAAAGTTTATCTACTCTGCAAGCGACCCTGATTCAACGCTTCGTGGTAAACAGATAGATACTAAGTCTGTCAAGGCGGGTACAGTTTATAAAGCTCCACCTTCTATGTCATCAAGAACAGGTTATGGCACGCCTTATTGGGTAGACAGCAAGAATAACGTTGCTGATTTTACAACAGGCGTAACAATAAATAAGGATATGGTATTCTCCTGTGTTTATCCGCCTGTTGCACCGAAAGCCCAATTTAATGTAACGTTTGAGAATATCAACGGTTCTACATTTACAACAACAAAAGTCTATGATGGCGACTTTGCAAATGACCCGGGAATTCCAACTGACATGGATACTATAAAACAGGATTTTGTTAAGTGGGTATACAAATCAGATAACTCAAAGGGTCTTACTGATGTTTCTATTACAGATAACTCAGTTATTTTCGTTCCAGTTGTACAGAACAAGCATAAGGTTGAGTTTAAATTAAATGGTTCTTTAATAAATGCCTCAACTATTTATGTTTCTGATGGACAGTATGCAAATTATCCAGGAGCTACCCCTGTTTCGTCAGACGCTAATAAGATATTTGGCGGTTGGGTCGTAGAAGGAACAAGCGATGATATATCTACTAAGGTTATAACATCAGATACTGTTTTTGAGGCAACCTTCATTTCAAAACCGACAAATGATTTGTACGTTATCAGCAGTATCGCAAGAAAAATCAATGATGGTGAGATAGACTATGATATAACAATACAGAATAATGGTTCTGATGTTGTAAAGATCTGGTCTTTAAGTGCTAATGTTGGTTTTGCATTTGATCAGATGCAGGCGGATTGGAGATTGAAAATTCCAAATGATAAGGTTTGTGGATTTACAACGAACAACGATTTGAATAACCCATCAAACTGTGTATTTATTCCAGCGGGTGGAACCGTCACAGTTACGTTGTATTTTAAGAAGTACAACGATCCAAAGTATACTGAGGACCTTTCAAAGTATTCACTTAACCCATCTGATATTACAGTATCTAAGGTACAGTAATTTCTTTTCTCAATCAGACCCCTCCACGGGTCTGATTGCTGAAAAAATCCCCTTAACAGAAAACTTCTATTAAGAGGATTTTTTGAGCAAAAAAATTCCGCAGTATCAAACTGCGGAATTTGTGCAATTATCTTATTATCAGCATTGCTTCGTTCATCATCTCGTTAAGGCCTGTAAAGTCCATGTACCATGAACCGATCTGCTCTGAGTACAAAGCTGCAACAGCAATTCCTATGGAGAGATATGGACCAAATGCAAATACTGAATCACCGCTGCGGTGCTTCTGGATAAGTCCACCGATCGAGCCTGTTATCAGTCCGATAAGAAGCGCTACCAAAGCACCCTGCATTCCGAGAAACAACCCTGCTGCTGCCATGAGATATACATCTCCCATGCCCATTGCTTTCTCATGTGTGATAAGACAAATAATAAGCAAAGGCACGCTCACAATGAAAAATCCGATCAAGTGTGATTTAAGCGTAAGTCCCGTCTGATCTTTGCAGAAGATGTATTCCGCAACACCAAGCAAACCTATGAATATCACCACATATGTGTTGATAAGCTGAGTGTCCCAGTCCATGAAGAATACAACGATAAGAGCAGAGAATAACAGACAGACAAGTGCTGCACGAAGCGGATTGAAAATTCCATTAAAATGGTAGAATACCCATAAGTAGAGCAGTGCGTTCAGCGTTTCAACTATAGTGTATCTTGCCGATATCTTTGCACCGCAGTTTCGACACTTTCCACGAAGTATGCACCAGCTTACTATCGGTATCAGGTCACGCCGTTTGATCGGCTCACCGCAGGTCATACAGTGAGAATTTCGCTTGATAAGACTTTCATTTTTCGGCAATCGGTATATGCAGACGTTAAGAAAACTGCCTATGCACGCTCCGAAGATGAACACAAATACATAAATGATTATGTATGATAAGGTTAAATTATCCACAGTGATCCTCCTTTGGATTCATTAGTTAATATATTAATTTTATCATACTTTCATGAAGATTACAATAGATAATATGATTTTTTTGCGGTTTTTGCACCGCAGCAGACGTTTCCGCAGCGTCGGATCCCTAAATCAATGCGGAGGATTGGAGTAATATATATGAGAAACGGCCCTATCGGTCAGTATCTGGTACAGAAAGGTCTTATAACTGAAGAACAGCTTCAGGAAGTCCTTGCCAAACAGAAGGAGCAAAAGGGAAGACTTTTTGGTGATGTCATTATTGACATGAAGCTCGTTACCGATGTTCAGTTCTGTCAGGTCCTCGCCGAGCGACTGAATGTGTCTTATATCGACCTTGATAATACTGAGCTTATGCCTGATATAGTCAAGAAGATACCTGAGGCAACTGCAAGAAAGTATAACGTCATCGCAGTCAGCAAAATAGGCAAGCGTATGACCGTTGCAACTAATGACCCTATCAACTTCTATATTTTCGAGGATCTCCGTGTTATCACAGGCTGTAGCATAACACCTGTCCTTGCCACAAAGTCATCTATCAACCGTGCTATCGGTAAGATGTACTCAGAAGGTCAGGTTAACTCCGTTGTTGACGAAGCTACAAAGCAAAAAGAGGAAGAGCTTAACCTTGAAGAACTCAAGGATATCTCCGAGGAGAGAATCGAGAACGCTCCTATCGTTAAACTTGCTACCGCTATCGTCGAGAACGCCCAGCGTCAGGACGCAACGGATATACATATCGAGCCATTCAAGGATAAAACCGTTATCCGTATCCGTGTAAACGGCGACCTTATCGAGCTTATGACTCTTTCCGCCGCACTTCATACTTCGCTTGTTACCCGTTTCAAGATCTTGAGCGGTATGAATATCGCAGAAAAGCGTATCCCGCAGGACGGCCGTATGTCACAGGTCGTTGACGGCACAACTCTTGACCTCCGTGTATCTAACCTTCCAATGGTGTACGGCGAAAAAGTCGTTCTCCGTATCCTCGCAACAGGTGATATGTCACTGAGAAAAATAACCGACCTGGGTATGACAGATTATAACTATAAGAGATTTGAGGCGTGCCTGAAAGTGCCGCAGGGAGTTGTCCTTGTAACAGGCCCTACAGGTTCAGGTAAATCTACCACACTTTACGCCGCACTTGGCGAGATCTCGAAGCCTAATAACAATGTTATTACTGTCGAAGACCCAGTCGAGAAAAAGATCGACGGCGTAAACCAGTGCCAGATAAACGAAAAGGCAGGCATGACATTCGGTGCAGCCCTTCGTTCTATCCTCCGTCAGGACCCTGACATCATAATGGTCGGAGAAATGCGTGATACTGAAACTGCTGAGATCGCTATCCGTGCCGCTATTACAGGACACCTTGTTCTGTCAACACTTCATACCAATGACGCCGCTTCTACAGTAACAAGACTTGTGGATATGGGCGTTGAGGCATACATGGTCGCAACCTCACTTATCGGTATCGTTGCTCAGCGTCTTACAAAGGTGCTTTGCCCTGAGTGCAAAAAGCCTAGAATGTCAACTGAGGAAGAAAACGAGCTTATGGGTCTTGACCATTCAGTACAGGTGTACGACCCATGTGGCTGTCCAAAGTGCAATAACACAGGATATAAGGGAAGAACCGCTATCCATGAGATTCTTCTCGCAACACCGTCTATGCAGGCTCTTATCACAAGGGGAGCAAAAGCTGACGAAATTCAGGAGCTTGCAAAGAAAGAGGGCTGTCACCTGCTTCGTGACAACGTTTCAGAGCTTGTTCAGCAAGGCAAGACCTCAATGGACGAACTTATCCGTGTAACATATGCTGTATAAAAAAGAAATATATGGAGGTAAATTCTAATGGCAATCGACATTAACAAAATTCTTGATGAAGCAAGAGCCCTTGGCTGTTCCGACCTGCACTTCACCGTAGGTATTCCGCCGATAGTTAGACAGGGCGGTAACTTGAGAAAGCTTTCCTCATATCCTGATATGACTGAGATCGAAATTCTCAAAATATGCGAGGATATGTGTACAGATAAGCAGCGTCAGTCTATCAAAGACCATATTGATACCGACTTTACATATGTATCTTCAAGAGGTTTCCGTCACCGTGTAAACGTGTATCGTCAGAGAGGAAACACAGCTATCGCTCTCCGACCTTGACCTGCCACCTATCCTTGCAGAGTTCTCAATGAGACCTCGTGGACTTGTGCTTGTAACAGGCCCTACCGGTTCAGGTAAGTCAACAACTCTTGCCGCAATGATCGACCATGTAAATATCCATAAATCAGCTCATATCATCACTATTGAGGACCCTATCGAGTATATGCACGCTCATAAGAGATGTATGGTAAACCAGAGAGAGATCGGACCTGACGTACCGAGCTTCTCACTTGCCCTCCGTGCAGCCCTCCGTGAGGACCCGGACATTATCCTCGTAGGAGAAATGCGTGACTTCGAGACTATCGAAGCTGCTGTTACCGCCGCTGAAACAGGACATCTTGTTATGAGTACACTTCATACAACGTCCGCACCGTCAACTATCGACCGTATCATCGACGTTTTCCCTGCTCACCAGCAGCATCAGATCAGAACTCAGCTTGCTTCCGTTCTTGTAGGTATCTGTACTCAGACACTTTGCCGTACATTCGACGGCACAAGCCGTGTAGCTTGCTGTGAGATTCTTAATGCAACAGACTCTATCAAAGCTATGATCCGTGACGATAAGGTGCATCTTATCGGTTCAGCTATGCAGACAGGTAAAGCAACAGGAATGCAGACTATGGATCAGGAGCTTGCAAAGCTCGTTCGTTCAAGAACGATCTCCATGGACGTTGCGCTTGAAAAGTGCGTAAACCCACAGGATCTCAAGAGATTTATCGCAGGCGGAGCATAAACCACAATACAAATAATAAAGAGCGTTTTTACCGAGAAAGTAAAAACGCTCTTTTTGTTTACCTTTTTGTCAGCCCTTGACCTCGTTATCCTTGTGCCAAACATTGTTGTAAAGAAAAACAATCACAGCCATTGCAATGATAATGAGATATCCAAGAAAACTCCAGCCGTCAGGAATGTCGCCAAATAGGAAATATCCAAGGATAGTTGTGAATATCAACTGCGAGTAATCATAAACTGATATCTCCCTTGCAGGAGCGTGAGTGTAAGCCGCAGTTATA